>TARA_R110000868_G_scaffold11389_3_pt1 | contig 136477 bp, 123 predicted proteins | sample TARA_R110000868 | Tara Oceans TARA_R110000868 (sample SAMEA4397489) | marine metagenome | biome: Polar Biome; feature: [SRF] surface water layer (ENVO:00010504); material: water (ENVO:00002006), including particulate matter (ENVO:01000060) such as... | depth 5 m
TGGCAAAACGTTAGCAAACAGTTTAAGACAAACACAAGTAAAAAAGCTTAAAAATGAAAATAAGTTATAAAAAAAGAAATAAGAATTTCAATCTAATTTTCGGGTTGATGTGGTTAGTTTGGTTTTTTATCCTAATTCTAACAACAGATAAACCGAATTGGACTGATTATGGTTGGATTGTAATTTCTGCAATGTATTTGAGTTTGTATTTTTACCAAAGGCAAAATAAATATTTAACAATTGAACACGGATTTATAAAAGAGAATAGTCCATTTGGAAAGAAAATAAATCTAACTGATATAAAGCAAATCAAAAAATTTGCTGGAGATTATATCATAAAAACAGAAAAAACTAAATTGACAATCAATACACAAATAATCGACCCGAATTCACTTACTGAATTGAAAAACGAATTGGATAAACTGAACGTCGAATGGAATTAAAAACCGATTTGCTAACCGCCATTTTGAGCTAGCTGGAATTTAGTGGAATTACCGCTTCGCATCATATTTATTCAAAGCCGAAAATTGAAAGGTTACGAACCACACACCATCTCAAAGCGGCAAAACGTTGGCAGTAATTATAAATCGTAATGACGAATTCAATAACTTAATGCAACAAAAGAAAATAAAGAATGGATAATATTAGTTTATTGGTTATTGTAACTTCAATTTCGCTGTTCATTTCATTGTTTCTTGCCTTTTTTCTATTTAGCATTAAAACAAAACAAAAGACAAGCAATGCTCTTTTTGCTATTTTTTTAATTTTAACGGCAATAGATGTTAGTGGACCTTTGCTAAGTTTAGTCGTTCAAAAACCTTCAAATCTAGGAATGCTTAGAAATACATTTGCATTCTTACAAATTCCTGTTTTTTATCTGTATGTCTTATCTGTTTGCTATTCAGATTTTAAGCTTAAACCCAAATATTTAGTACACCTGCTTCCATTTTTGATTGGAAATGTTATTTTATTACCTCGTTTTTACTCCGTAAATGAAGTATCTAAAATTAATTTTCTTCAAAATCGTCAAAGTATATTTGAACTGCAATTCAATCACATTCTTTTTCATACTCAAATCGTTGTTTATCTTATTGCAGTTTTTATGCTATTGCGAAAAACAAAAAAATTATACCTTGAAAATTATGCAGGAGCCAATATTAATTCCTATCAGTGGTTGTTCCAGTTTACAACAGCACTGACAATTTTATATTTGATTGCTCTTGTAAAAAACATTTTTAAATTTTCGGAATATGAATACATCTCTGAAGGGATCAATAGTGGACTCCTAATTTTTCAATTGTTTATTACTTGTTGGTATTTATTGAAAGCATTAAACAATCCAGGTTTGTTTCGAAATATCGATTCAAAATTAAAATTGGTTTCTGATATTATTCTGGAAGATAAAGACAGCGAGTCTTTGGCAGGAAATGAAAAAAAGCAAGAGGATACGTTATTGAAATTAAAACAGTTTATGATTGCCGAAAAACCCTTTCTAAATCCTTCTCTAACCATTCAAGATATTTCAAATACAATTCAAATCCCAACTCGGGAGTTATCCATTTTAATCAATCATGAATTAGATCAGCATTTTTATGATTTCGTTAATTCTTATCGAATAGAACATGCTATGGAAATTTTAAAAGACAATACAAAAAGTAAGGTAACTATTTTAGAAATTCTTTATGAAGTGGGCTTTAATTCGAAATCTTCTTTTAATACGGCTTTTAAAAAACACACAGGTAGCACACCAACTGATTATCGTAAAATATTGTATAACAATGTTTTGTAACTATTCGTACTTGTTGTTTTATTTACTCGTACTTATTTTTTAAAACAAAAGCGTTCGAATACATCCACTCGGTCGCCTAGTCTTGATTTCTATCTCAAATTTGTATCGAAATAATTTTTTAACTTAAAAATACGATACCATGAAAAACCCTTTTTATTTACTACTTCTTTTAGTAACGATCTCGAGTGGCCAAACAAGTCATAAAGCATCGACAAAAAAAACAGATTACAACTTTCTTACCGACAGCTTAAACATTAACCCACAATTAGAAAAATACAAACTTCCCGGATTTAGTGTTGTTGTTTTTGAAAACTACGAGATCGTTTATTCTGAGCAATTTGGTGTAAAATCGGTAAATTCCAAAGAAAAGATAGATAAAAACACTGCTTTTTCAACGGCATCAATTTCAAAACCTATTACAGCTCTACTTTGTTTTATGCTTGAAGAAAAAGGCTTAATTAATTTAGATGAGCCCATAGACAAATACTTAAAACGTTGGCATTTGCCAAAAAGTAAGTTTACTGAAAATAATAGTCCAACTTGGAAACAATTTCTGAATCATACAGCTGGTACAAGTCAAGGTGGTTTTGAAGACCATTATGACGGAGAAGCTATTCCAACACTAAAGCAAAGTCTTTTAGGGCAAATACCGAGATATGATAAAGAAATAGAATTTTTGTTTACACCTGGAACTAGCTGGCAATACAGCGGTGGTGGTTATACCATTATTCAAATGGCATTAGAAGACACTTTTAATAAACCTATTGCAGTGCTTGCATCAGACTATATTTTTTCTCCTATTGGCATGAACAATACAACAATGATACAGCCTAATGAAAATGGATTTCTAACTAATGTGGCTCTTGTTCATGATAAAGACGGAAAAGTGATTAAAACAGGAATGCCAATTATTCCACAAGTTGCACCATCAGGAATGTGGTCTACACCAACGGATTTGGCTAAACTGGCTATTGAAATGCAAAATGCTTTACGTAATAAAAACAATAAAGTAATTTCTAATACTTTGGCAAAAAAAGTAACAGCAGTAACGGCGTTACAAAATGCTGTTGGCGGCTGGAGCTATGGATGGCAAAAGTCTTTCGGTTACAATAACTATGATTGGTTTTTGTGTAACGGTTCTAACACTGGAGTGGGTGGTACTTTGGGAGCTACTATGACAGGTGGAAATGGCTTTGCATTTCTTGCCAATGGTGAAAAACCTAATCGTTTCCCTGTAATGAGTCACACGCAAAAAACAATTCTACAACTGATGGACTGGAAAGGAAAAACATTTAATGATGAAATTCAGGAAATACCTTTAACTCTAAAAGAAAAACTGATTGGTACTTATGATGATTTTCTTTATGGTCAGGGAGTTGAAACCAAAATAGTAGAAAAAAATAACCGTCTCTATGTAGAATCTCAGCTTTTGGAACATTTTAAAGGAAAAAATGATAATGAGTTGGTCTATCTAAAAAATGGATTATTTAGAATTATCGATTATCCTAACTTGTTACAATTTGAGTTTGACCAAGGGAAGCCAAATGCTGTAATCTTAACAAGGGATAATTTGAATAGCAAAGTTCCATTAATTGCTATTGAAAAATAACTACTGCCAACAGCGGTTTTAAGAAATTGGGCTTTTAGGGAGTTTAAAGTTTGTTTTGTACTTTTGATTTTCGGTGTTTAATCGAAAGTTTCGGGCTTACAAATCCCCAACTTCTTAAAGCCGCAAAACGTTGTACGTAAGTAACCAAAAAACAACTGAATTCAAAAATATGGAACCAAATAATCATAAAATCATAGAATCTGTAATTGTAGTTGTAGCCTATATCCTGTTGAGAATAATATCGAGCAAACTGATTGATAGAACTATGACAAAAAAGATAGTTCAAAAACAAAGAGGGAAAATTATAAAAAAAGCACTAAATCTAATTTATTTTTCAATTTTTTCAATTTTTATTCTATTAATTTGGGGAGTTGACCAAAAGGAATTAGCTTTATTTATTAGTACAGTGCTTACTGTTATTGGAATCGCATTGTTCGCTCAATGGTCAATTCTATCAAATATAACCTCAAGTATAATTATATTTTTTAATCACTCAGTTAAACTTGAAGACACAATCACCATAATTGACAAAGATTATGAAGTTGAAGGAAGAGTTAGTGATATAGGTCTATTTTTTGTTATTCTCAAAACAAAAAAGAATCGGAGGAAATATCCATCCCAAACAATGTATTTATTCAAAAAATGATAAAAAAGAAAATCAATGCATAACAAAATAATAATCTTGAAATTATATCAATTGACATTGAAGATTTAATATTGTCAAAAAGTACAAATGAAATCATATCTTGCAAGACTTATTTTTTAACTCCTAAAAAGAAAATGAAATCAAATTTGTTTACTGATTATGGAGTTTTTAAAGAACGAATATAAAAATACTGTGCCTAACAGCTACTACAACGGATATGGGCAACTGGCTTAATGAAAAGTTGGTTTTGTGTTTCAAAGTTCAGTCTTTTACCGAAAATATAGCTTGATATAATCCCAAACCCGTTGTAGTAGCGGAACGTTATGAGTTATTAGTACTCGTGCAACAATCAATAATAAAACTAAAATTGTATGAAAAAAAATATTATAATGTTCTTTTTTCTTTTAGTAAGTATGTCTTTGAGCGCTCAAAGCGCAGGGAATTTACAAGGAAAATGGATTTTTAAGAAAGCTTTAAATAAAGAAGTTGATGATCTCGGCAGACAAACCTTAAAAGCAGATATAATTAATAAAATGACTTTTGAGTTTAAAAGTAATAGCGAATTTAATGCTTTTGCATTTGGCCAAAATATGAAAGGAAAATGGTCGTTTAATGAAAAAACAAAATTGATTACTTTAATTACTCCTGAAAAAGAAGAACTTAACCTTTTAATTCTAAAGCTAAACGAAACCGAAGTAATATTGAAACTTGGATTGGGAGAATTTCTAATGAAAAAAATCTAACACCGGCTAAAAGCTACTACAAATCATTTGGGCAATTGGCTTAATGGAAAGTTGGTTTCGTATTTGGGATGATTTAGCAAATACGAAAAATAGGGCTTTATTTAGTCCCAAACCCACTATAGTACCAGGACGTTATGGGCAACCTTACCGCAGAATCAAGAATCTAACAAATAAAACAGAAATATTTCAATGGGATTATTCGACCTCTTTAAGAAGAAAAAAAGCCAACAGCCGTTGGATAATTTTACTTTAGAAACTCTTCTTCAAAAAGCAGCAACGGAACCAGCATATAGAGCAGAATTCTATAAGCGTATACTTTCTGCCGAATTAATTATTCTTACCCAAAATTCTGAAATCCAAAAAGGCAGTCAAATTTTGCAAGAAGATACTAAAGTTAAAATAGTTTCGTATCCAGATGGAAAAATCCCAGTATTCACATCAACAGATAGGATATTTGATAAAGGTATTGTTAAAGAAGAAGTTGAATATATGGAAATGACAGGAGAAAATCTTTTCGATTTAGCAAAAGGAGCAACTTTTCTTCTTAATCCATATTCGGAATATGGTAAAGAACTATTACCCGATGAAGTTGAAAGAATGTTAAGTGGTAAAATTCTAACTGACACATCAAAAACATTAACAATTGAGAAAAAGACTAAAGTTCAAATCGGACAACCAACAAAATACCCAACCGAAATCATTAATTCTTTAAAAATTTTGTTTGCAAATAAACCAAATTTAAAAGCAGCTTATCTTGGTTGGATTTTTGATTCCGAAAGTGGAGAACCTCCTCATTATATTTTCGGACTAGAGGCAGACGGAAATATTGAAAATTTAACACAAGAAGCAGGTTTTACAGCAAAACAATTTTTAGATGCAGACGACTTTGTTGACTTCATTAAAGTAGATAAGAAAAATGGTCTAAGTGATTATTTTTTAAATAGTGTAGAGCCATTTTATAAGCGCGAATAGTAAATAGATATTTTATAAAAAACAGCCGAAAAGAAAGGCAGCCACCAACCGCCATTTTTACATAGCTGGAATTTAGTGGAATTACCGCTTCGCATCAAGTTTTCGTTTAGCAGAAAATTGAGCGGCCACGAAGTTCCAGCCATCTCTAAGTGGCAAAACGTTGGTGGTCCTTTGAAACTTAATAATTAAGATCCTTTTCTATGAAAATAATTACAAAACTCTTGGTTGTATATATAATAGTGATCTCTCTTGGTTGTAATAAAAGAGTTTATGAAGGTGTCAAGAAACGTGATTTATCAAAAGATGTAGAAATGATAACCGACTTTGGTACTATTATTTTGCGCCTATCAGATGAAACACCAAAGCATCGTAATAACTTCATAAAGTTAGTTAACCAAAAATTTTATGATGGTATCGCATTTCATCGGGTAAAAGATAATTTTGTAATCCAAGCAGGAAACCCAACCACTAAAATCTCTAAAACGTATGATCCTGAAGGAGATCCAGAATTGTCATATACCATTGAATCTGAATTTAGAAAGGATCTTTTTCATAAACGAGGGGCATTAGGCGCAGCTAGAGAATCAGATATCTCTAATCCAAATCGTTCATCCAGTGGTTTCCAGTTTTACATTATTCAAACAGGAAAACAAACGGATAGCACTATAAATAAAGCCACAGAGAGAATTAATTCTATGACGGCAAAAAATAAAGTTTTCAATAGACCCGAATTAAAAGATGCTTTTGAACAATATCAAAAATTGAGCTTATTGTCTAAAGAAGAAGCCAGTGAAGAGGATATTGTTCAATTTGATATCCTTCAGAAAAAGTTTGATTCATTAACCACTGTTGAACTGGAAACGATGATAAAATATAGCCTTCCCGAAACTCAAAGAGAAATTTACAAAACTATTGGTGGTGAACCAAGATTAGACCAAAATTATACGATTTTTGGTGAAGTAATTAAAGGAATAGATGTTGTTGATCGTATTGCCAAAGTTGAAACAAATAAAGAAGATAAACCTATTAATGATATTCGTATAATATCTGTTAGAATGATTAAAAGAAAATCGTATAATTGAAAAAATGACCACCAACACGGTATAAAATTAATTGCTAGTACAAACCTACTTACGAAAATACTCGGATTTCTATTCCGTTCGTATTTGCTCAATTAGGTGCTTAAACAACGTAACTAATCTTATCTAAATACGTTAGGCACAAGCTTAAAAAAAATGAAACTGAACGAATACAAAATATCACTGATTTTCTGTGGAGTACTTTTGATTACTTCATTCATTCCAATTGTTCAAGTCATTTTAATGTATTGGAACGGCGGAACATTAGCTCTTACAGAAGATTTAATAGGAATAGAGACCCTTGACTTAGCTATATCATTAAATCTTATTTTTACGATTGTATCTCTCTTTGTCTATTTCAAATCAAAAACTATAGGAATGAAAATACTCTTTGCCGTACTGACAATGTTTTTCATAAATGGGTTAACAGTATTCGGATTTGAAAATGTTTTTAGCAATTCTGATGCACATTTTTATGCTTGGCAATTTATTGCAGGAGCGTTATTGACAGGTTTAGGACTTTTTACGGCTGACTTTTTTAGACACAAATGGAAATATGAATAAGTAAAAAATCGGATTTTGGGTTTAAGGACTTCAAAAGTGAGGGAGTTTGACTCGAACTAATATAGTTGCTTTTTAAAAAGGACAGTATTGAATAAGTTGAAAATCAATTGTAAAAAAGAAAAGCCAGCGCCTAAAAGCGATTTTGCCGGATTGGGTTATTCGACTTAATTTGAAGTTGGTCTTGTACTTGAATTATAAGTAATAATCCGAAAGATAAATCTTATATTAGTCCCTAAATCCGAGCAAAGCCAAGGGAAGTTAGACGATATAACTCCAAAAATTAAGAGAATTGTGAAGAAATAATGTTCCTTACTATTTAATAAAATAATTAATATTGTAAAATGCTTGAAATGAAAAATATTATTTACACATTATTTGTACTTTTTACTTTGTCAATATTTGGGCAAGCTGAAAAGTTTAAAAAAGACTTTAGAGTAGATTTGTTAACTATCGAAAAAAACACAAAAGACACTTTAATTGGAACATTTACTGAAGTATATTCTGGAAATAAAAGAATTCAAGCGAAATGTTGTTCTGATTTTGATGGAATTGACATTTTTTATTTGAACCCTCAAGACATTGTTGATAATACTATCTATATGAAATTTTATGCCCGAAAATGTAAACCATTTAAAAAGAAGTTTATAATTAAAAGTGACTTAAAAACAACAATTTATCTTAGCTACGGAAAAACAGATTATAACACTAAAATAGATGACTTTTTAATGATGTTTAAGAAGTTAAATATCGAAAGGGATACTTTTAAGTGTGGAACAGTTGATTAAACTTATAATGCAAAAATAATTAGGACGAGATTTATAATAAACTTAAAAAGAGACTAACAAAACGTAAAAACATTGTGAATAATTGTTACATCGCCTAACAGCCGTTTGGCGAGATTGGGCTTTTAGTAGAATTACCGTTTCGCATCAAGTTTTCGTTAAGCCGAAAATTGAGCGGTTACGAACTTCCAGCCATCTCAAAGTGGCATAACGTTATGCGTCAACCTAAAAGACGACCGTGCTACATTGAACGGACAGAAAAAAAGCCAATCGCACATTTAGCACATTTGGTTTTGCCCGACACACAAGCCGACCCTTCGCAAAACCAAAAGAGCTAAATCACCCACCGCTGACCAAAATGACGACCTTTTGAAAAATATATTTAAGAATTTGCTTAAATAAGCAAACTATTTATATCTTTGTTACGTTATTAAATCAAAACAAAAAAATAATGGACAACAATCAATCGTGTATTAGGGTGTTTGCCGACAAGGTTCAGATAGACAATTGTAGAGAAACTTTACGGGCAAACGACAAGGCATTTGGACAATTGAGCGGTTTGTTGGCTCTTGCAGGAAATGAAGTGAGGCTAAAAATTTTATTTCTTTTAGAAGAAGAAAACGAACTCTGCCCCTGCGACTTATCAGACATTTTAGGAATGAGCATTCCTGCCGTATCACAACATTTGAGGAAACTTAAAGACGGAAACATTATTGAAGGAAGAAGAGAAGGACAAACCATTTTCTACTCTCTTAAACCAGAACAACTGACTTTGCTTCGACCGTTTTTCACAATTATTTCTAACAAACATTTCAAAAAGGAAACAGTATGAATAACAAATCAAAATCAGGAAAACTTGAAGGAGCGAGTATCCTATCAGCCATTGCAGCATCACTTTGTTGCATAACACCAGTTTTAGCCCTTATATCAGGTGCTGGAGGCATTGCCTCATCATTTTCTTGGTTAGAACCTGCAAGACCATACTTACTTGGTATTACCGTTTTAGTTTTGGGTTTTGCTTGGTATCAAAAACTCAAACCACGAACAGCCGAAGAAATACAATGTGATTGCGAAGAAGGCGAGAAAGCACCTTTTATGCAAACCAAAAAGTTTTTAGGAATTGTAACGGTGTTTGCATTTTTGATGATGGCTTTTCCATATTACGGACACATTTTTTACCCAAAAGCAGACAAAGAGGTTGTAGTAGTTTCTTCTGACAACATTCAAGAAGTAAAATTCAATGTAAGCGGAATGACTTGTGCGAGCTGCGAAGAACACGTAAAACACGCAGTGAATGAGTTGCCAGGAATTGTAAGTGTTTCGGCTAACAGCGTTAAAGGAATTGCTAATGTTAAATTTGATAATTCTAAAACGGACAAAGCAACTATCACAAAAGCAATAGACGGAACAGGTTACAAAGTTTCAGGAGAAGTAACAAATGAAAATCCTGCACACGGTGAAAGTGGACACGTTTGTGGTCCTAATGGTTGTAAATAATTTTTTTGATTACATTATTAAGAATTTAATTAAATAATAAAATGAATAAAGAAACAATAAAACTCGATATAACCGGAATGACCTGCGACCATTGTGCAACAGGAATTGAAAAATTACTTTCAAAAAATGAAGGTATATCGGAAGCCAACGTAAGCTACTCAAACGGAAGTTGCGAATGTTCGTTTGACCCAAACAAGACAAGCAAAGAACAAATTGTCAATACTATTAACGAAACAAAAACCTACAAAGTAAAAGCGGTTAAGGAAAATAGCGATACTAACAGAAACCATTTTGATTTAATCATTATTGGCGGTGGTTCGGCAGCATTTTCCGCAGCTATTAAAGCTGATAGTTTGGGATTAACCACTTTAATGGTAAACGGTGGCTTGGACTTTGGCGGAACTTGTGTAAATGTAGGTTGTGTGCCGTCAAAGAACTTAATCCGAGCAGGAGAAACTGCATATCACGCCACACATTCTAACTTTGCAGGCATCAAGCCCAAAGGAGCTGAGATTGATTTTGCACAGGTTATCAAGGACAAGAAAAAATTGGTGGCTACACTTCAAGAAAAAAAATATATGGATGTTGTCAGCGATTTTGAAAACCTAACAATGGTTACAGGCTGGGCAGAATTTAAAGACAACAAAACCATCGTTGTTGATGGTCAAAAAGAATTCACCGCTTTGAAATTTATCATTGCCACAGGTGCTACAACTAATATACCCGATATAGAAGGTCTAAATGAAATTGGTTTTCTTACCAATGTTTCGCTTTTTGATTTAGAAGAAAAACCCGAAAGCATTACCATTATGGGTGCTGGTTACATAGGGTTAGAAATCGCAATGGCATACAACCGTCTGGGTGTAAAAGTACGTATCATTGAATTTACAGACCGAGTATTAAGAACCCAGACACCTGACATCAGTGAAGCATTGGAAACTCAAATGCGAAAAGAAGGTATTGAAATCTTACCCAATTTCAGAGCGGTAAAATTTGAGAAAAAAGAAAACGAAACAATCATTCATTGCAAATGTCCAGACGGTTCTTTTACACAAATCATAGAAAAAGGAAAAGTTGTAGTGGCATCAGGAACAAAACCTAATACGCAAAAATTGGGATTGCAAAATATTGGGTTGGAAATTGATAAAACAGGACACATTTTGGTAAACGAAAAAATGGAAACCAATTTACCAAACATATATGCTATAGGCGATGTGACGAATACGCCAGCATTTGTTTATACAGCGGCTTTTGAAGGAAAAATTGCAGTTGAAAATGCTTTTACAGGAACAGAAAACAAAGCCGACTATTCTTCATTGCCTTGGGTTGTTTTTACCGACCCACAAGTGGCAGGTGCAGGTTTGGACGAAGCACAAGCGGAAGCTCAAAACATTCCGTTTGAAGTTTCTAAAATAGAATTGAAGGACGTTCCAAGAGCCATAGCAGCAAATGACACAAGAGGTTTTATCAAACTCATTCGCAACACAGACACAGACAAACTAATCGGAGCAAGAATAGTAGCACCTGAAGGTGGAGAACTTATTCAACAATTAAGTATGGCTATCAAACACGGAATAACTGTAAAAGATTTGGCAGAAAGTTTTTATCCATATTTGACATTAGGAGAAGGAATAAAATTAGCAGCCATCACATTCGGCAAGGACATTTCTAAATTAAGTTGTTGTGCAAGTTAATTCCCTTTCACAGTCATACACTCTTGCAAGTCGCACAAGCCAACGCTAAACCAAAACTTGCAAGAGAGTATGCCTCTCCAACCGCACAGACACAGCAATATTGGACAGACAAACCACGACCGAGAAAGAAGGGCGAACGCATAACAGCCGTTTGGCAAGATTTCGAATTTTGTGGTAGATTCGCGTTTACGTTCCGCAAGAAATTTTATCTTTAGAGGAAAATAAACGGTTACGAAGTTCGCAACCTCGCCAAGCCCGAAATCGTCATATAAAACCACAAACTGTGTAGAAATTATTTGTGAAAGGCTACGTTTAATTTGTACATCTGGGTGAAATAGCAACTTATCTGTTTATAGTCTTTTTTTTAGACAAGTTATAGAAGAAGCTAGTCTCAACTACGAGAAAAACTCTTTGGTCACTACAACCAATTCTTGAGTATGCTCTGGTAATTCAGTTCCTGAATAAGGGTGTGATCCTCCAAAAACATGATTGGCTTCTAAAATTACATGGCTTTTTGCTTTACTAAAATGTTTCTTTAACAAATTGAACTCTTCCATTTTCACCGCTTGATCATTCGTTCCTTGAATAATCAAATACGGAATTTGGAGCTTTTGACCCGCATTAACCAAACTGTACTTTTCTTTATTGGTTTCAAGATCATCCAAAACAGTTATCTCCAAAGGCATCATTTGATTAGTTCTCGCATTTTTAATATACTGAACACCATCAGCTCTCCACTGGTCCATAAATTTTGAATTCCAAGAACGATGAAAATCAAACGGACTCGCCCACGTACATACTTTTTCAATTTTAGTATCGTATTGCGTGCAATACAATAATGCCGAAACGCCTCCCTTGCTATGACCTATTATAAAAAATTTATCTGTGTTAATTACAGGTAAAATTGTTGGTAATTCGTTGACTATAAATTGCTCCACGCTCTCAATATCTTCCATTTCCTTTCCCAAAGTATTAGTAGCAAATTTATCGAGGTCCGTAAATTCGACTGCATCTTCTAGTCCCATTCCGTTATGCGAAAAATTAAACTTTAAGAAAGCAAAACCATTTTCTACGAAATAGTCGGCGACCATTTGCCAACAACCCCAGTCTTTAAAACCTTTAAATCCATGACAAAAAATGATTACTCCTTTTTGTTCCCGAGATTCAGAATAACTTAAATCCATTGCAAATTTTTGCTGTGATGCTCCTTCGAGAATAAATTTTCTATTTAATATCATGATTTTTATTTTTAGGCTTCATTAACTAGCCTAACAAAGATAAGAAGTTGACAAAACTATTGCTTTTAAAATTATAGTATTTCAAAACAAGACAGTGAATGTCATCATTATATGGAGATCAAACACTGTTTTCGCAAGTACTTTGATTATTAATTCGTGCTAATTATTAAAATTCGTAAAAAAAACAGTTGTAGAAACCAAAGATAGAGGTGGTATAGCACAGCGTTTTAACGATAATTAGAGAGGAATTAAAAATTATTTTTTTACCCGAAGCACTGGGGCAATCTCATAGGCCACAACTATGAAATGACTTGTACTATTTTATTTGTATAGTAGCTTAATGAATAAGCCTGAAGCATCGTGGTAATTTACTAGTTAGTGACAAGCCTAAAACCACACAACTCGTCAGAAAGACCAAATTTATTCTTGTTTTTACTTATTTTAGTATTTGCTTAAATAAGAAATAAATGTAACTTTGTGTTATGGAAAATAATTCTTGCATAAGACAACAAGCAGACATTGAGCAAATAAACCGTTGTAAAGACACCGTTTTGCAATTAAACGAATCGTTTGACTATTTAGCCAATGGGCTTTCATTAGTTGGAAACAACGTAAGACTTAAAATACTTTACCTACTCTTTGAGGAAAAAAGACTTTGCGTTTGTGATATAAGCGATATTCTTGGAATGAACATTTCTGCTATTTCTCAACACTTGCGCAAAATGAAAGATAGAAATCTATTAGAAACTGATAGAGAAGCTCAAACTATTTTTTACTCACTAACTACTGAATACGAAAAATTACTGCATCCGTTTTTTGAAATACTTGATAAAAATAAAATAGTAGACGCGATATGAAAAGTGAAAAAAAATTAATAGGTGCAGGTTTGCTCACCGCAATTACAGCTTCACTATGTTGCATTACACCTATTTTGGCTATAATCGCAGGAACAAGCGGAATTGCCTCAACATTTTCTTGGATAGAACCTTTTAGACCTTATCTAATTGGATTGACAATTTTGGTTCTTGGTTTTGCTTGGTATCATATATTAAAACCTAAAAATGAAATCGACTGCGAATGTGAAACGGACAACCTGACTGCCAGTAAGCCAGGAAACCCAAAACTTATTCAATCAAAAATATTTTTAAGAATTGTAACGGTCTTTGCAGTTATAATGCTGGCTTTTCCATACTATTCGGGAGTATTCTACCCAAACACAGAAAAGCAAATAATCGTAGTTGACAAATTAAACATTCAATCAACGGAGTTTAAAATCAGTGGAATGACCTGTGCAAGTTGTGAAGAACACGTAAATAAACTCAACGGAATTGTAACCTCAAAAGTATCCTATGAAAATGGAAACGCAATCATTGAATTTGACAGCACCAAAACCAATGAAACTGACATTACAAAAGTAATTAACTCAACAGGCTACAAAGTAACTAACAAAAAAGAAAACTAATGGAAATCCAATTAAAATCAGAAATTACTTGTCCAAACTGCGGACATAAAAAAATTGAAGAAATGCCTACAGAATCCTGTCAATTCTTTTACGAATGTGAAAGCTGTAAAAAGGTATTACGCCCAAACGATGGCGACTGCTGTGTATATTGTAGTTATGGCTCCGTAAAATGTCCTTCGATACAGCAGAACGAAAGCTGTTGCTAAAAAGCCAAAATAACAAACTCCACATTTACTTTCCCTAATACATAAGAGAACAGCATCACAAAAAACAAACAAAACAATTCAGTAGTATAAAAATTGTATTTATTAACTTTGCGATTGCTTATGAAAGGAACAACAATCATATTATCGCTGCTACTACTTTTTTTGTCAATAAAACCTTGTTCTAACCGTAATAATACGGAAGACCAACACCAAGACGAAATAAGTGTGAACCACAATCATCAAAACGAAAGCGATGATTCATGTCCTGTTACTTGCATTTGCAACTGTTGCGGAATGTCTATCACTTCTGAACCTCTTACGTCCTTCAATTTTGAAGTAGAAACAGAAATTCCAACAACAGTATTTTCTTCTTATCAATCAATCTATCGATTTGATTTTGATTCTAATATTTGGCAACCGCCGCAATTGATTAGCTAATTAACTGACTACAAAGTCAAAAAAAACAAATTACTAAATCAATTTATATCTTCAATGAAGAAATACATCTTGAGCGCAATGCTCATCATTACAGCGTGCTTTTCATTAAAAGCGCAAACATCAGCCGTGCAAATAAAAGTAATTACGGCCACCGAAAACGAACCCTTATTAGGCGCAACGGTTTACTTTGAAAAAGTAGAAAAAGGAGCAGTAACTGATCGTGACGGAAATGCCTCTTTTACCGAAATTCCAAATGGACAACACATTATTACAATTTCTTATTTAGGCTATAAAACCCTAAAAACAAGTATTCTTACACCCAGTGCAACCGCATTAATTTTCAAATTAACAACTGACGACGATCACGAACTGGACGAAGTGGTAGTACAATCGTCGAGAAGTACAAGAACCGTTAGGAAAATCCCAACAAGAATAGAGTTTATTGGTGGCGAAGAACTGGGCGAAAAAGCGGCTATGAATCCAACCAATATTTCTATGGTACTTCGAGAAAGTACAGGAATACAAATGCAGCAAACTTCTTTAAGTAGTGGAAGTACAAATATTAAGATTCAAGGTCTTGATGGACGATACACACAGCTTTTAAGAGACGGATTTCCTCTCTATGGAGGATTTTCAAGTGGTTTGAGTATTTTGCAAATTCCGCCCTTAGACTTGCAACAATTTGAAATTATTAAAGGAAGCTCCTCTACTCTTTATGGTGGTGGCGCTATAGCAGGTTTGGTAAATATGGTATCAAAAACACCTGGTGATGAGGCAGATTTAGATATTATGCTCACTCAAACACAGGCATTAGGAAGCACTGCTAATGTATTTTATAGCAAAAGGAACGAGAATGTGGGGATTTCTTTATACGGCTCTGGACATTATCAAAAAGCATATGATACAGAAGACGATGACTTTAGTAATTTACCAAAAACAAAATCCATTTCATTTAACCCAAAATTCTATTATTACCCATCAGAAAAAACTACTTTTTGGTTTGGATTGAACGGGACTTACGATGATCGAATCGGTGGCGATATGACAGCGATTAAAAGTGGTAAAAATGGAATTCACCAATACACCGAAGAAAACATTTCAAAAAGGCTAAGCAGTCAAGCAGTGTATCAAACGCAACTGGATTCAGTAAGTTCTTTTCATATCAAAAATAGTATCTCCTTTTTTGACCGAAATCTTACTGTTCCTGATTTTAACTTTGACGGTAAGCAAATAAATACCTTCACCGAAATTAACTATCAAAGAGAATCCCAAAAAACGGAATGGATTTTTGGTGCCAATATATACTCCTCAAACTTTGATGAAAATGAAAATGCTACACTGCAACGCGACCAAAAAGATCTTACCTACGGAATGTTTATCAACAACATCTATGACCTTTCAGACAATTGGATCTTAGAAACAGGATTAAGAGGCGATTACAACACTGATTTTGGCTTTTTTCCACTACCAAGGTTGTCTTTACTATACAAAAATGATAGCGGATTTTCGAGCAGAATTGGTGGTGGTTTAGGCTATAAAATTCCTGATATTTTTACTGAAGAGGCAGAATATATTAATTTTAAAGATGTACTTGCTATCGATAAATCAATAGTAAAACCAGAGCGTTCCTACGGTGTTAATTTTGATGTAAACTATAACGTAAACTTATTTGACGTAGTAGGTTTTTCCATCAATCAACTATTTTACGTCACCGCAATTAACAATGCTTTACTATTGAATAGCACAAATGATGGCTTCTTTACCTATGAGAATGCAACGGATAAAATTCTAAGCAAAGGAGCTGAAACTAATATCAAGTTCAGCTACAAAGATTTTAGATGGTTTTTAAATTATGCGCTAATAGATACCAGACTAAATTATTTACAAGGAAATCCACAAAAACCTTTAACTGCAAAACACAACGGAGGAAGCGTTTTTATGTATGAATCTGAAAAATGGCGCATCGGATTCGAAACCTTTTATACAGGAAAGCAGTTGTTATCAAACGGAACTGAGACAACAGATTTTACTACAGTGGGTTTATTGCTCATGCGAAATTTAAAGTTTGGTAGTGTTTTCGTGAATTTTGAAAACTTTACAGACAGAAGACAAAGTAGATTTTCACCACTGCTATTACCGCCTCACGAAAACCCAGTATTTCCAGAACTATACGCCCCTACTGACGGGTTTATATTTAGTTTAGGAATTATTATAAAACCTTTTGGAAATGAGGAACACTAGAATAAAATAGAATTATCAAGGTATTGAATTACCATGCCACAGAATTCGTGTGCTAGCGGTATCATTACTATAACTAGTTGTGTAAAAAAAATGATTTGTACCTCCAAAAAAAACTTATCTTTAACAGAAGCAAATCACTCCCAATTCAGCTGATAATCACTTATATTCAAACAATGAAAATATTATATATCTCACTTGGAGTACTACTCATAGCCTTTATTATTGTACAAATTTATGTTATGAGGGAGCAAAAAAATATTGAAACCTATCCTTATGTTGTCAATAAAAAATACGACGCATTTGAAATCCGTAGCTACGAGGCCAGTTTATTTACTTCCGTCAAGCTCTCCACAAAGGAATACAAAGAGGCATCTAGTAAGGGTTTCTCCATTTTAGCAGGGTATATTTTTGGCGGTAATGAAAGAAACGAAAAAATATCCATGACCTCACCGGTAGCGATGTCTCTCGAAGATTCTATGACGATGATGTTTTTGGTTCCAAAAAAATTCAAAAAAGAAACACTTCCTCAGCCTAGCCAATCGCAGATAGAATTTCGAGAAGAACCCGCAAAAACTGTTGCTGCCATATCCTTTGGCGGTTGGGCTAGTGATAAGAAAATAGAAAAGTATAAAGAGAAACTAAAAGTAGCTTTAGATACCGAGGGAATTAAGCACACTAACCGATTTTACTTTTTAGGGTACAATCCTCCTTTTGAAGTTTTTAATCGTAAAAACGAAATTATTGTCGAGTTGTAAAACAAATACATATTAATAGTTCAAAAATCCGATTGGTGTAAGCCAGTCGGATTTTTTTATATCTTATATTTTGGGCGTACCCCCACTTCCACTTCATTTCGGTGCGGTCGCGCTGTATGCTATATATTTTATTTCATTGCATTCCATAAAAGGCTTCCATCCCTTGCGCAACACCTGAACATACATGATGATTTGTACTATTTTATCTATATATTAGCTTACGGATTTAGTCTGGTTTTTATGAGACTGATATACAAATTATGTACAACTTTCGGAAAACCGAACTTACAAAGAAATCATATGCATATAAATACGTTTTGGAAAATTGTTATCAAGTCAATTGGATTATGGCTTTTAGTAAATTGTGTTTGGATAATTCCTCAATTTACATCAACTTTAAGTTTTATCGACAGTGAGATCGGTTGGAATAATTTGATCTTAGTTTGGTTTATGTGTTTTATAACTTTACTAGTTTATGTTTTGGTTACGAGATTATTTCTATTTAAAACGGAATGGATTATTAAAATCTTAAAACTGGATCAAAAATTCATAGAAGAAAGAATTGAATTAGAGCTTCCTGCGCAAACAGTTTTAGCAATAACAGTAACTATAATTGGAGCAGTATGGTTTTTAAAATCATTCCCCAGTCTCGCTACTTCAATATTCGACTTTTTAAAACAAAAAGAACTACTTATAAATTACCTTGAAACGGGCTGGCTGATGTACTATTTCTTTTCAACAGTAATCGGTTTTTTGATAATGACAAATGGAAAATCCGTTAGTAATTATATTTGGAAAGACATTTCACAAAATCAAAACAGCTAGTAATGGAGTTCTAGACGAATTGACTGATGTACGATCACTGGAACATCTTTATCATGAAAGAGAAAACTAAGCCCACTTAAACCAAAACATAGCTTACAGGAGCTTTGACACTATTAATTGTAGAAACACATTGAAAATAAGACCTTATATAGAGAATGACAAAGTCGCAGTGATTGAACTTCTAAGATCAAACACACCTACTTTTTTTGCCCCAGCAGAAGAAAAAGATTTAATAGCCTATCTTGATAAAGAGATAGAAGATTACTTTGTAGTTGAAGAAAATAGTAAAATTATAGCAGCAGCTGGAATCAACTATTTTCCAAAAGAAAAAACGGCTTACATTTCTTGGGATATTATTGAACCTGAATCACAAGGAAAAGGAATTGGAAAAAAATTGACTGAACACAGAATTAACTATTTGAATAAGAATTTTGAAATTGATCTAATTATTGTAAGAACGACTCAACTTGTTTACAAATTCTACGAAAAGATGGGGTTCAAGCTTATGAAAGTCGAAAAAAATTATTGGGCAGAGAGCTTTGACTTATATTACATGGAGCTAAAGAATAAAAATGTCATTGAACAACAGTAGCGCAATAAAAAAGGCTTTAGTATAATTATCATATGACGATGATGTCCCCGTTAACCATAAAACACTGTTTTCCCATCTCTTGTGAATCGTGTAACTTTCAAACATTGTCACTAATCTAAAACCATATTTGTATAAAATGATAAAATCTCGATTTTCTTTCAAAACATATCTTTTTGTCGCTATGATAATCCCCACATTCTTTTTGCCAATTTATCTTTTTATAAATAGAGTGGAAACATTTGGAGAAAATTGTAATTTGAAATTTTTATTTGTCTCTTCAATTATGTTATTTACATGCTTTTGGTTTATTTTAGGAACTATAAAACGCGTGCTTTGGATAGAAATAAATAGCCAAGAAATAAGAATAACTAATATTTTATTTTCTAAAACAAAAATCAAAATAAGCACTTTTGATGGTTTTGAAACTTCAATCGAAGCTTCTAATGCGGGAAATTATGAAGTAATGTATCTGATAAAAAATAAAAAAAGTCTGGTTCATATATCCGAATTCCACTTAGCTAATTATAAAGAATTGAAAAGCTCTATTGAAATAAAAATGAGCAATTTAGGATATGTTCCTTTTCGTTTTTTTTCTGATTGGAAAAGATATTGGTAAAAACACCCCCACGGCTATGGCTTCAATGGGCTTCAGAAGCCAATAACCGAGCAATAATAAATAAACGAAATAATAAACCATTATTGAACCCTCCAAGGCTGGTAGCTGTTACCACTTACACTTCCGTCTTTCAATCTTAACGTTATGAATTTTGAGTATACAAGAAGCTTTAATGCTTCTTTTTTTATGGAAGGCCTCAATAGCATGGTTTTCCTTCTCTTCTTTTTATACAACCACTTAACCATTGCGTCAGCTTCTAAACAGCAACCCAACTTAAACATTCAAAGTTCCCATCCTAAGAATGAGATATGACTATTCAAGAGTAAGAATCGTGAAGAAATTTGGTTGAAAAATAAATAAACTACTAATTATAATACAAGTTGTGCCTAGATATGAGAAAGCCGTTTTACCTCTAAATTAGGCTGATTAAAGGTCAACTGCTAGTATCTATTACATATCAAATTTATATTTTGTTTAATTATTTTCTAAAAATGCTGAACAAAACATATAAATGATTACCTTTGAGTATCTTAATTTAATTTAAACTTAAAAATATTAGCTATGAAATTAGTAAAAACAATTAGTGCATTTGTATTAGTAGGAGTAATAACTGCTTCTTGTGGTCAAAAAAAAGAAGCTGAATCGACAGAGATGGCAGATTCAACAGTAGTAGCAATGGACACAACCGCAGTTGTTGAGACTCCAAACATCGTAGGCGTAGCTGCTGGAAATGCAGATTTCTCAACGCTTGTAACAGCAGTAACAGCTGCAGGATTAGTTGAAACTTTAAGCGGAGATGGGCCTTTCACCGTTTTTGCTCCTAATAACGCTGCATTTGCAAAGCTTCCAGCCGGAACTGTAGACAGCTTATTGAAACCAGAAAATTTGGACAAACTGAAAGCAGTATTGACTTATCATGTTGTGTCAGGAAAATTTGACGCTGCAACAGTAATTGATGCAATAAACAAAAATAACGGAAAATACAGTGTTACAACTGTTCAGGGAGGTACAATCGTTTTAAGCTTGAAAGACGGAAAAGTGATGTTGACTGACGCAAATGGTGGAACAGCAACAGTTATTCTTGCCGATGTAGCTGCTTCAAATGGAGTGATTCATGCAATAGATACCGTGGTAATGCCTAAATAACATTTTAACTTCTTTATTTAAAAACCGTTGCAGCAGTGTAACGGTTTATTCTACCAACTAAGGCTGTACGTAAGTTGGTCCACAATACAAATCAGTTCGCTTAAGAAACTGATACGATCATCTCCTATTACAGTAATCACATTAAAACGTGGAGTCCAGAACCCACTAAAAAAAACGGGGCGCCATCCGACAAGCCATACATGTAGGACTAAAATAATTAATAAACTATGTTTTATAAATTTAACTTGACTGATAAGTTGCTATTTATTGCGGCCTTTGCTTCATTAGTGTACTCTGAAATTTTATTTTTTAATGGCTACGAAAATCATGCGATTTTCATAGGACTTTGGGTACCATCAATACTTTGTTTTGGCATTTACTTACATCTAATAAAAAGAAAAAAAAATGACTGATTTTATACCCTATTTCGCAGGAATAATCACCTTATTGTTTGGTGTTGCATTTGCCTATGCTTTAACAAGTACTAGTGAAAAAGACGCAGAACTGCAACAAAAGATTAAGGATAGTAAATTATAACCCACTCTACTTGAGGACTTCACTTAACCATGAGTGAAGCACCTCTTTTAGACCTTATTACAAAATTTGACATCGCAGCATCCTATCAAGTTAATAACAAAAAATGTAACTTTACGCTAATACGCGGGACGCTGTAAAACTAACCTATGAAAACTAAATCAATTCGCCCCTTTATTGGTGCCAAAGACTTTGAATTGTCGCGAAATTTTTATCTTGAATTGGGTTTTGAAGAAACTATTTTGGGCAATACGATGTCTGTCTTCAAAATGGAAGAAGTAGCTTTTTATTTGCAAGATGCTTACGTTCGGGATTGGATAGACAATTCTATGCTTTTTTTAGAAGTAGATAGTGTCGATGATTTTTGGGCATCACTTTTAACCTTGGATCTTACCACTAAATATACTGATGTGAAACTTGTTCCCATTCAGGAATACGACTGGGGAAAAGAATGTTTCCTGCACGATCCCTCCGGTATTCTATGGCACATTGGAGAATTTTTCACTTATTAAAATTCGGGGAAATAATGACTACATCCAGTCTTTCGGTACTTTATAAATTTACGAAAGCCTTCACAATACAAAACAAAAAAGTGGCCCGTTACCGGACCACTTTTTTTTATAAAATTATTATTGGTCTTGCGACCTATTAGACTATATCAAAACGATCTAGGTTCATCACTTTATCCCATGCTGTCACGAAGTCTTTTACGAACTTCTCTGATGAATCAGCACATCCATAAACTTCAGCAATAGCACGTAACTCTGAATTCGAACCGAATATAAGATCTGCACGAGTTCCAGTTCCTTTTATTTCTCCTGTATTACGATTGCGACCTTCAAATACTTTTTCATCCTCAGAAACTGCTTTCCATGTTGTTCCCATATCAAGTAAATTCAAGAAGAAATCATTAGTAAGTACTTCTGGACGTTTAGTAAACACACCATGTGTAGAGTGATCAAAGTTCGTGTTCAGAACACGCATCCCACCAAGAAGAACGGTCAACTCAGGTACAGAAAGTGTCATCAATTGTGCCTTGTCAACCAGCATTTCCTCTGCTGATATCGTATAATTCGCCTTCAAATAGTTACGAAAACCATCTGCTTGAGGCTCAAGAACAGCAAATGCTTCCACATCTGTTTGCTCTTGTGATGCATCACCACGACCTGGTGTAAATGGAACTGTCACAGCATGACCAGCGCTTTTTGCAGCCTTTTCAATAGCGGCACATCCACCCAAGACAATCAAGTCGGCAATTGAAACCTTCTTGTTCCCCGACTGAGTATTATTAAATTCTGACTGAATATGTTCAAGTGTCTGCACTACTTTCGCTAGCTGAGCAGGGTTATTAACTTCCCAATCTTTTTGAGGTGCAAGACGTATGTGTGCACCGTTTGCACCACCACGTTTATCAGACCCACGGAAAGTTGATGCCGAAGCCCAAGCGGTAGATACCAATTGTGACACAGTTAACCCTGAATCAAGTATTTTAGTCTTTAGCGTAGCTATATCAGTACTGTCAATTAGTTGGTGTGTTACAGCTGGAATAGGATCTTGCCAAATTAGTTGCTCTTTCGGAACTTCTGGTCCAAGGTAACGTTCTATAGGTCCCATATCACGGTGCGTCAGTTTAAACCAAGCACGAGCAAAGGCATCTGCAAATTTATCAGGATTTTCAAAAAAGTGTCTAGAAATTGGCTCATAAATAGGATCCATTCTCAAAGCAATATCACTTGTAAGCATAAATGGTGCGTGGCTCTTTGATGGATTGTGAGCGTCTGGTACGGTACCCGCGCCTGCTCCATTTTTCGGTTGCCATTGATGTGCTCCTGCCGGACTCTTGGTAAGCTCCCATTCGAATCCAAAAAGGTTCTCGAAGTAATTGTTACTCCACTTTGTAGGTGTTGTGGTCCAAGCGCCCTCTAGCCCACTTGAAATAGTGTGTTCACCATTTCCACTACCAAAATTATTTTTCCAACCAATACCTTGTGCCTCAATCCCTGCGGCTGCAGGTTCCGCTCCAACATATTTGTCTGGATCAGCAGCCCCATGTGCTTTACCAAAAGTATGTCCCCCAGCAATAAGGGCAACAGTTTCTTCATCATTCATAGCCATACGCTCAAATGTATCTCGAATATCACGTGCAGATGCAAGTGGATCAGGATTACCATTTGGTCCTTCAGGGTTTACATATATAAGCCCCATCTGAACGGCAGCAAGAGGATTTTCTAACTCATTGTCACCAGTATGGCGCTTGTCATCTAACCATTTCCCTTCAGAACCCCAGTAGATGTCTTCTTCAGATTGCCAAATATCCTCACGTCCACCTCCAAAACCAAAAGTCTTTAAACCCATTGATTCGATAGCGCAGTTACCAGTTAGGATCATAAGGTCAGCCCATGAAATTTTCTTACCATATTTTTGTTTGATTGGCCATAGTAGCAAACGAGCCTTATCTAAGTTCACATTGTCAGGCCAACTGTTAAGGGGTGCAAAACGCTGGGAACCAGAACTCGCACCACCACGGCCATCAGCTGTACGATACGTACCTGCACTGTGCCAAGCCATTCTAATAAAGAACGGTCCATAATGACCATAATCTGCTGGCCACCAGTCTTGGGAGTTTGTCATTAGAGCAAAGATATCTTTCTTCACCGCATCGAGATCCAGACTTTTAAACTCAGCTGCATAATTAAAATTTTCACCCATCGGATTCGACGGCGCCGCGTGTTGACGAAGTATGTTCAATTTCAATTGATTTGGCCACCAGTCCTTATTAGTAGTACCCGAACCGGCACTTTGCTTTGCAGCACCTCCTGAAAAGGGGCACTTGCTTTCGCTGTTTGTATTATAAGATGATCCGCTTGATTGTTTATTTTCTTCCATTTTTATTGAATTTACGTTTATTGGTCTTCCAAATTTACAAAAACATTTTCGATATTTTTTATCTATAGATTTTATATACTTATAGATATTCTCTATGACAACTAAAATGACTGGCGAACCCAACCTATACAAAAAAAATGAGCTTCTTTGGAAACCTATTATAGAATAGCGATTGTACACAGTCCTCCAAACTTATAAAATTGAGCACTTTACTACAGAAAATTTTAATAGCCCAATATTAGCAACACCACTTTGGTTTTTTTCTAACATGATTATTTAAATAAAATTAGAACAAAAAAGAGACTTTTTCCTAGCATTCCTTACTTTTACAGTAAATGATCTTTTCACGTAGGAATACAGCTATTTAATATCCTAAATTATAAAGAAAACGAATAATAAAAACATGATAGCAGTATCTGACACCATTACGTTAAAGCCAATTTCAATTGATGACCAGGAAAAACTGTTCGCCTTAATGTCCAAAATATATCTTCCAGAATACCGTCATTTGTGGTTCGATGCCGGTGCCTGGTATATGAATAAAATATATTCCTACGCTAATCTAGAAAGAGACCTCGCTACTCCTAATTCTTCCTATTATTTTGTCTATTATCAATCTGAAGCAATTGGGATATTAAAACTAATCGAAAGTGTTACTTTGGTTGAACATAAAGATAGAAAGTCTGCAAAACTAGATCGACTTTATCTCGACCCCGCTTTTCATGGGAAAGGCATCGGAAAAAGTCTCATCCATTGGGCAGAAAATAGACTGGCAGCTAATGGCCACTCCTTTTTATGGTTGGAAGCCATAGATACCCAGAAAAAAGCATTGCAGTTTTATGAAAAAATGGACTACAAAATTTGTGGTACATTCGAATTAGAATATGAACTAATCCATCCCAGTTTAAGAGGCATGTACCGGATGTATAAATCTATTTAGCTCTTATAAAAACAAATTAAAGAGGTAGCCTTCACCTTAAATTTGTTAAAATACTGATTTTCAACGTACCACACCTTTGTTTTTCTTAACTTTGTAAAGCAGTTCAATAATTTAATACCCCTGCAAAATGAGAAAGCTATTCTTTGTTTCGCTGTCAATAGGACTCTTCTTTTTGAGCACCAACATATTTGCAAAAAATGTTGATAGTAATCCCTTTGCCTATATTGAATTGAATAGCGCAACCGAAGAAAAACTTTTGCAACATGTAAAAAAAATCAAGGATTTAGTTCGCAATAATTCCAATTACAATCAAGAAATTGCCTTTTTTATAGACATGGAAGTAATGTCAGGAAAAAATAGGTTTTTTGTTTATGATCTAAAAAATGATGTACTACTAGATCAAGGGTTAGTAGCCCATGGTTTTGGTTCTCGAATAAAAAGTGATGGAAACCAAAAATTTAGTAATGAAAATGGTTCGCTTTGTACCTCTTTAGGCAGTTACAGCATCGGAAACAGTTATAATGGACAATATGGTAAAGCCTACAAATTATACGGATTAGATGCTACTAACAACAAATCTTTCTCTAGAAATATTGTTCTCCATAAAAGCACCGATGTACCTTATGAAGAACAGAATAATCAAATAGGATATAGCTTTGGCTGTCCGATGGTAAATGAACAATATTATCAACGAATTGAAAAACTAATTGACGATTCAAAGCGCAGCATCATTCTAGATATTTACTATTAAATTAAAGTTCTCGCAACTTCAAGAGACTTCAAATACATTCTTCTATATATTCTTTTTTATATACCCATGCTGCGGAATAGTATCCCTTAGATGTGTGAATGATATAATTTATTTATGCTTAGATGTAACACTTTTCGTCCGATAATACTTAAATTTACATAATAACAAATTAATTGCAAAGAAGGAATTGCATTTAAATACGGTACTCACCAATTTTGTATATTAGTAGGATAAGAGTATCCCAAATTGCAGAAGTATTGTCGCAAAGCATTATTTTAATTTGACTAACCTTCTTTAAACAAAAAAATTAATAACAAAAAAAATTATTTATGACTATTCAATTAAATTCAGACAACAACTTAACCTTACACGAAGCATTCAGAGCACAATTAAGTACCTTACTAACTGAAGAATTAAGCAGATTTGGTGCGCACATTACAAGGATAGAAGCTCATTTTTCAGATGAAAATGGACACAAAGAAGGACAAAATGATAAACTGTGTAAACTAGAAGCACGTCTTGAAGGAATGAAACCAATTCTTGTTTCAAATCATGCTAACAATCATGAGCTAGCGGTGAAAGGTGCCATTACCAAATTAAAAACATCACTTGACAGCACATTAGGTCGTTTGAATAATCATTAATCAATCCATGTGGAATGTAGAACGTCAAACTAGTCTTAATCGCTAAAAAACACTACATAACAATACTGAGGTACTTTCACAGTTCCTAAAAAAGAAAAGCGAGCTCATTTAATATTATAAATGAGCTCGCTTTTTATTTGTCGCTATGTTCTAGCCCAAAATAGTGTTACTAAAAAAACTAAAATGTAAATAAAATTAGATAGCAGCAGTGTCTATATAATTCATTTAATCATCTGAAAATAAGTGGATACAAACCCTAAATTATTCAAGCTTTAATTAGCAACTACTTTATATGTAGGATCTTCAATAATATTAATATCAATAACCTTATCTGCATCATGCAATAACTGACGACAGTCAGCGCTTAAATGTCTCAAATGGATCTTTTTACCCACTTTTGCATAGCGTTCTGTTAATTTATTTACGGCATCAATGGCGCTCATATCAGAAATTTTACTCTCTCTGAAGTCAACAATTACTTCCTCAGGATCTTCAAGCACGTCAAATTTTTCGGCAAAAGCAGTAGTAGAACCAAAAAATAAAGGTCCATATATTTCATAATGCTTAACCCCTTTATCATCGATATATTTTCTAGCACGTATGCGTTTAGCGCTTTCCCAAGCGAAAACTAAAGCTGAAATGATCACTCCAATCAAAACTGCCAATGCCAAATTATGCAATAAAAGAGTAATGATTGCCACTAAGACTCCAACAAATATATCGTGCTTTGGCATTTTATTGATTATTTTAAAACTAATCCATTCAAATGTACCTATCGCCACCATTATCATCACTCCTACCAAAGCCGCTATCGGCAATAGTTCAATAACGGGCGCACCAAACAAAATGATAACAAGAATCGCTAATGCAGCAACTATCCCTGACAAACGAGCCCTTGAACCAGCTGAAAGATTAACCAAAGTTTGCGCTATCATAGGACAGCCTCCCATTCCAAAGAAAAAACCATTTAAAATATTAGCACTCCCTTGGGCAATACATTCGCGATTTCCACTCCCTTTTGTTCCCGTCATTTCATCAACTAGGTTTAACGTCAATAATCCCTCTGTTAGTCCTACTGAGGCCATAATTAGTGCGTATGGGAAAATTATTTTTAATGTTTCAAAACTTAAAGTAATATCTGGAATATGAAATGGTGGGAAACCACCGCTTACTGAAGCAATATCTGCAACTGTTTTTGTATCAATTCCCAATCCTAACACCAATCCAAAAACCACAATAATAGCAACTAATGACGAAGGAACAGCTTTAGTTACCTTAGGAAGAAGTATCACAATCGCAATAGTTAAAGCCACTAAACCGAGCATAATATACATTGGGCTACCTGATAACCAAACACTTTCTCCGTTTACTATTGTTTTGAACTGCTCCAGCTGCGACATAAAAATAATAATCGCTAAACCATTCACAAAACCAAACATAACGGGTTGTGGTACTAGCCGAATGAACTTGCCTAACTTAAATAGGCCTATCAAAATCTGTATTACCCCCGCCAAAGCAACAGCTGCAAATACATATTCTAACCCATTTGATTTCATTAAGGCTATTAAAACAATCACCGTTGCCCCTGCACCACCAGATACCATTCCAGGTCGCCCTCCAAATATAGCTGTAACTAACCCCATTATAAATGCAGCATACAATCCAACTAATGGTGGAAAACCAGCTAATATTGCAAATGATAATGATTCTGGAATCATAGTCATTGCAACGGTTAAACCGGCTAAAACTTCCGTTCTGTAATTTACTTTTTGCGTAAAGTCGAATAAGTTGAAATACTGTTTCATTCTATTTTATAAAATATTTGTGAGATTATGGTCTGGAAAAGAATCAGCAATAGTACACCAACCTCTAAAACCGATAAAAAAATTGACATCTAAGTCATTTGCCGAAATGGCTAAATCAATGTTACCAACTAACAAAAATATTTTTTGTCTTCGGTCTGCAAATGTACTTGTTTTTTTTGGGGGTTCAAAAAGGAATGTAGTTATGTAAAATGCACTAAGTAATAAACCACTAATAACGACACCACATGGAAAATAAAGTACTGAAAAACAAACACATACAATTATTTCAACTACTATGTTTTGTTTATTTCCATTTAGCACAAAAAAAAATCGCTACTAAAAGTAACGATTTTTAAATATTTAAAAAAGGATTAGCGCAGCCCTATTCGACATAACTACCTTTACACTTTTAACATAAGTCGTCTTACCCTGACAATTAACTCGTTTGGACTAAAAGGCTTAGTTATAAAATCATCTGCTCCTAATTCGAAAGCTTCTAAAACAGTCTTCTCTAGACCAACAGCAGATAATACTATTATAGGAATGTTTAGATTTAACTCGCTTTTTACCTTTCTAACGATATCAAGTCCAGTAATTATTGGCATCATGATATCTGTAATTATTACATCTGGACTCTCCGTTATTATTTTATTAATTGCTTTTTCACCATTGGCACAAGCAATTACATCAAATCCTTCTCTTTTTAGCTTAAACTCCATTGTTCTAAGCATCATCTCATCATCTTCGGCTATTAAAATTTTCATTTGTTTTAATTTAATTATTATTTGGGTAAAATAATTTCTTAAAAACTGATTAATATATTTCTATCGCTAGAGTATACTTTTCAAAAGTAGTATTTGGTAGGTTTATTTTTAATGGTTAGTAAATAAAACGCTTAAGATAGTATCTTTCTTTACAATTTAATGCACAAAATTAGACTATATTTTTGAGAAACCATGTAATGATTCTAATTCATTGAAAACCAACTGGCAAATTTCGTTAAGATGAATCACTTCTTCTTTTCTTTTTTGTCCCAATGGATTACTATTAATTTCTTCCTCAATAACCTCAATACTCTTTAGTGCTGAAACAACTCCTAACAAATTGATAGAAGACTTCAGTTTATGCACTTCACTTTTTAGGTTTTGTATGTCGTCTGCTTGATTAGCTTCCAATATTATTTTTAATGAAATGGGTGAGTTTTGTATAAATATATGTACCATTTGTTCAATAAAATCGGCATCTCCATCAGCAAAATCATTTAAATATGTAAGATCAATTAAATTTTCAGATTCGACTTTCTCTGCTGCTAAGTCAGATGAAACGGTGGTATTTGTCTTCATTAAATTATTATATAGTTTTTCAAGTAACACATTAAAATGAAATGGTTTTGATAAATAATCATTCATTCCATTTTCCAAACAACGGTTTTCTTCTTCTAATGTGGCATGGGCTGTCATTGCTATTATTGGGGTATTTGATTTAGCGCCCATATGATTTCGAATGTATTTTGTCAGTTCATTCCCATCCATTTCTGGCATTTGAATGTCCATTAAAATAATATCATAATTATTTTTTTCAATTTTATCAATGGCTATCTTTCCATTATCTGCAACATCAATTTCTTTATCCCATTTCTTAAAAACTTTAACGGCTAAAAGTTGGTTTAGTTCATTGTCCTCAACTAATAGTATTTTTGTGTCTTTTAAGAAATCATGTGTTAGCGTTGTATTTTCTGTTATTGTAACATCTTTTATTCCGCTTTTATCTTTTGGATAATGAATAAGCAATGAAAATTCACTTCCTTTTCCCATTTGGCTTTTTACAGCTATTGTACCACCCTGCAATTCGATCAATTTTCGGGTTATAGTTAATCCCAAACCTGTACCACCAAATTTTCTGGACGTTTCATTAGAAGCTTGATTAAAACTGTCAAATATCGAATCTATTTTATCTTCTGCAATTCCGATACCGGTATCAGTCACGGTAAACCGTATAAAAGTATCTGTTTCAGATTCTCTTTCTTGTGAAACAACCAACTCAACATATCCTTTTTCGGTAAATTTCAAGGCATTCCCTAATAAATTTATCAAAATTTGAGACAACCTTGTAGGATCGCCTATCAAAGAATCTTCAATTTTGGAGTCAATTTCAAAAAGTAATTTTACCTTCTTCTCCTCCGCAATAGTAGAAAGTACCTCTATAACACTTTTTACTTTTTTTGATAAAGAGAATGTAACTTCTTCCATTATCATTTTATCTGCTTCGATTTTTGAAAAATCAAGAATGTCATTTATAATAACCATTAAGTTATTTCCCGCTCTTTTAATAGCTTTTACACTTTGCTCCTGATCACTATCTAAAGTCGTTCCTTCCAGAATTCTTGCAAACCCAAGAATCCCATTCATTGGAGTACGGATTTCATGACTCATATTAGTAAGAAACTGTTCTTTTACGCGCACTGATTGCTCTGCCAGTTCTTTTGCTTTTATAAGTTCTCTTTCAATGTTTTTCTGATCACTGACATCTTGAATAGTGCCCAAAATCTTGAACGGCTGGTTATGTTCATCGTTCAAACACTTTATGTACTCATTAATGTATTTAACAGAACCATTTTTAGCAGTTAAGCTATGGCTGAACTTCACTTCTGAATTATTCTTTTCGACCAAATTCAGGTTGTCTTCAAATAATTTGATGTCATCTGAATTAATTAAGCGAGATTTTAAAAGGGCTAATGATGGAGTGCTGTTTTTGTCTATTTCAAAAATAGTATAAAATTGTTCAGAGAAAAAAACGGCATCGTCGACTAGATTTAATTCCCAGCTTCCTATTTTGGCCAATTTTTGAGCCTCTGAAAGTCTATTCGAATTAATTTTTAACTCTAGTTCTGTTTTCTTTCTTTGCGCAAGGCTTTCATGAAGTTTAAGTGCATTTCTTATGCTTTGTGAAACCCCGTCAGGCGTTAATAATGATTTTGGAATATAATCTGCTGCTCCTCCTAAAATCGCCTGACTAGCAATCTTTTCATCACCCTGAGAAGTCACGAAAATTACCGGTGTTTCAATTCCTAGGTCCTTTAAAATTTTTAGAAAAGAAATACCATCACTATCAGGCATCAAATAATCTAAAAAGATAAGATCGTAGTTAAATGCCTTAATCTTTTCTATTCCATTTTTGGCAGAAAAAGCGCTTTCTACATCGGCTAAGATACCAGAATGTGAAATCGAACGGATTATAGTAATCAAATCAACTTTATCATCATCGATTACCAATATATTTAAGGCTACAGCCATATTATAGTATTTTTATTTTTTTTCACTAGAATATTCAATAATATTCCAATAATTATATAGGATTGAAAAAAAATCAATGTTGTCGTTATCAATTGGTTTATGAATATATCCGGCAATATTTAAATTTAAAGCTTCGCTGCGATTTTTTTCATTATCTATACTCGTGATTACAAATATTAATATTGATTTTAAATCCTCATGGCTTCTTATCTTATTTATTAAATCTAGACCATTTATCCCCTCCTGATTAATATCAATCAAAAGAATTTTAGGTACAGGAGAAATTTTATGATTCCCATCAAGCATATCCCATGCTTCCACATCATTTTCAGCAAAATGCAAAGTGTTTTCGATACCAAGTGTTGAAAATGCCTTTTTAGCACCTTCGATACCAACTTTACTATTATCTACGAATAAGATGTTTGAGTTTATCATAATTTACTTTTATTGCTATTAGATTTTACATTTCACATAAAGACCAAAAATCTTTTAGTGTAGCCACAGAGGAAATGAATTTTTCAAAAGATAATGGTTTTAAAATATACCCGGCAACATTAAGATTGTAGGCATTAATTTTATCACTATCCTCGTTTGAAGTAGTCATCACAAATACTGAGATATTTTTAAGACTTTCATCTTCTCTTAGTTCTTTAAGGAACTCTATTCCATTCATCTTAGGCATATTAATATCCAATATGATTATTCTTGGCAAAGGAACGATCGAGTTACGCAACATATCCAAAGCCTCAACACCATTTCCTGCAACAAAGAGGTCATTCTTGATATTGTTTTTTGAGAATGCTCTTTTAACATTCATTACATCTACCTCATCATCTTCTACCAATAAAATATTTACCAATTTCTGTATCATAATTTTAATTATTTATTGTTATTGCTTTAGGCCAATTAAATTTAAAAACGGAACCTCCATTCAATCCAGGAGTATATTCTATTGTTCCTCCTACCATTTTTATTATTTTTTCACATATTGTTAAACCCGCACCGGTTGAATCTACAACATCCTTAGAATTAACGGTATAGAAAACAGAAAATATCTTATCTTTTACCTCTTCTGGAATACCAGGACCGTCATCTCCGATTACTATTTCATAGTCGGTTTCATTTTCAACTATTTCAATAGAGACATTCTTTTTTTCTTTGTCATGAAATCGAACGGCATTGTCAAGTAAACTATAAATTACTTTCTCTAGTTTTTTTCCCAAAGTAATGCATTTTTCATCAATTAAATTATAACTAGTATGAAATTCTATGTTTGTTTTATCACTTAACATAGCAATACAGTCATTTACCAATTTTGGAATACTCACTTCGAATAGTTCCATTTTGGTTCGATTGGCATGTGAAAGTTCTAATAAAGCATTCATCATGTTTTCTAGACGCCCCACTCTATTTTTTAATAAACTGAAATTATCTAAAATATCCTGATCAACATTAGGCCCTAAATCATCTTCAATCCAAGTAGCTATGTTTACAATAGCGCGCATTGGAGTTTTAATGTCGTGGGAAACAATGTAAACAAAATCTTCATATTCTTTTTTGAGAGCGGTTAGCTCTTCTTGACATTTCTTTTCTGACTCCATTATTTTTTATTTTTTGGAATTGTAAAAATAAAACTTGCACCTTTATCTTCTTCCGATTCGATGTGAATAGTCCCTCCCATCTCTTCAATTATCTTTTGTACAATAGACAGTCCAACACCGGTACTTTCCTTTTTATCCCGAGCTTCAATGGTTTGAAAAACTTTAAACACTTTCTCATGGTATTCTTCTGCTATTCCAGGACCGTTATCTTTGATCGTAAACTGGTGAAAGTTAGGTAATGACTTATATAGACATTCTATTTTCCCTATTGGTTTGTCATTATATTTTACTGCATTACTGATAAGGTTAGCGAAAATCTGCTCAAATAATATTCTTGCAATTTTTATTTCAGGCATAGTGTCTGCAATATAAACTTCATATCCTTCAGTAGGAACAATTGTTTCAACAATCTGCTGTAACATTTTTTTCAAGTCCGTCAGCTGTCCTTCAATTGAAGTTTTACCTATACGAGAATAATCTAAAACTCCATTAATTAAATTCTCCATACGCATGACACGGCCTCGTAATAATCCAAAGTTAGCGCTTACATCATCAGGCATCTCAGGCATGTCCTCCATGATCCACTCCGAAAGATTATTAATCGCTCTAAGAGGGGCTTTAAGGTCATGCGAAACTACATAAGCAAACTGATCTAATTCCCTATTCTTTTTCTCAACATCAGTTAATGCATTATTTAAAGTTTTCTGCGCTTTTTTTTGATCGGTAATATCTGAACTTATTGCGATGTATTGATATGGCTTTCCTTTCTTATCTAAAAAAGGTACAATTGTGGAATAAACCCAGTAAAATGATCCGTCTTTTGCGACATTCAAGATCTCTCCCTGCCAATTACGGCCGTTACCAATAGTCGTCCATATATTTTTAATGAACTTATTTAATTTATAATGCGGATTATCAAGATAATGATATTGCCCCATAAGTTCTTCTCTCGAATATTTAGAAATGCTACAAAACTTATCGTTCACAAAGGTGATAACACCTTTGTGATCTGTAATTGTTACTATCGATGACTCATCTAAAGCAGACCTAATATCGTTGATCTCTTTTGCTTTTTCAATTATGATTTGTTCGGCTAACGTTTTTTCGGTAATATCTTGGATGGTACCTTGGATACCGATAACTTCTCCCTGGTCATTTATATTTACCTTTCCTATTCCTAAAATATATTTTAAGCTGCCGTCTGGTAATAAAAGTCTATAATTATAGTGTAAATCAGCACCTGTGTCTAATGTATTCGCTATAATATTGTCAAGCGTTATTAGGTCATCGGGATGAATTCGATCTCGATACGCAATCAACAGTTGATCAGAGGGTAATTCTTCTAAATCATAAATTTGATAATGTCCCTTAGACCATCTTAAATGACGAGTTATTAAATCAAATTTCCAGCTTCCAATCTTAGCCATACTTTGAGATTCGTCTAATAGCTTATTACTGTTAATTAAGTTTAACTCCGCTTCTTTTTCCTTTGTTACATCCTGAATCGTTCCTTGCATTCCTATGATTTCCCCTTTTTCATTCCTATAGGGTTGCCCAATTTCTATAATTTGTTTTATTCTACTATCTGGAAATAAAACTCTGTAATTAATTTTAAAGTCATCGCCGGTTTCCATCATGATTTTGTCAGATTCATCAAGTATTGATAAATCATCAGGGTGAATTCTTGACCTTGCAACAGCATTGAGTTGATCTGATGGTAATTCCTCCAACTCAAAAATTTGATAATGTCCCTTTGACCAAATTAAATCACTTGTGACTAAATCGTATTTCCAACTCCCTATTTTAGCAATCCGTTGGGATTCATCCAAGAGTTTATTAGCATTTCTTAAATTTTCTTCTATTCTTTTTTCATTCGTTACATCTTGGATTGTGCCTTGCATGCTAATTACTTCTCCTCTTCGATTTTTAGAAGGTTGGCCTATTTCTACAATTTGCTTTATTCTTCCATCTGGAAATACTATTCGATAGCTAATTTTAAAATTCTCACCGGTCTTATTTATATTTTCACTTAATTCATCTAAGATTATCAGATCCTCTGGGTAAATACGACTACGATACGCATCATTAAGTTCATTTTCAGGTAGCTCATCCAATTCAAAAATAGTATAATGTCCTTTTGACCAAACCAGATCATTTGTATTTACATCATATTTCCAACTTCCTATTTTAGCAATCCGTTGGGATTCATCTAGCAAGATGTTGCTGTTAATTAAATTCTGTTCTGCTTCCTTATCCTGTGAAATATCCTTAGCTATTCCTAAGTAACCGGTTATTTCTCCTGCACTATTCTTAATGGCAGTAATTGATAATAGTATTGGAAAAGTAGTACCATCTTTTCTTAAATAAGTCCATTCGTGTGTATCTGCAATTCCAAATTTTCGAGCTTTAATAAAAAGTACCTCAAATCCTGGTTCAACAAGTTCACCGAGTTCCTCGCTTAACTCTTGGGAACGTTTTACCACTTCATTTACGACATGGAAAATAGCTGCTGTAGCTTTCCCTACCACTTCATCTGCTTGATAACCCAGTAAATTCTCAGCCCCCTTATTAAATTGCTTCACTGTTCCATCAAGGTCAGTTGCAATTATTGAGAATTCAGATGCATTAAGTATGGCAGTTAATTCATTCTTAGTTTGCACTACACTTTCTTGTTGCTCTCTTTCAAAAGTAATATCTCTCGCAATGCAATAGAGATTTCCCGTCTCAGGGTCTGGTGATGTATTCCAGCTTAACAAAATATACGCACCATTTTTATAGAGGTAACGATTTTCAAAACTAACTGTTTTGTGCCCTAGAGCTAGTTTTTCTACTTCTTTATAAGTTTTATCTAAATCTTCGGGGTGAATGAAATCTACAAATGGCCTTCCTTCTAATTCTTCTTTAGTGTACCCCAAAACAATTGTAAAAGCCGGATTTACTTTACGGAATGTTCCATCCACATTAGCAATACATACTAAATCTTTTGAGAGTTCAATAAAATTTTTAAATTCGAGTTGGGTGTTTTTAAGATCTACATTTTTTTTTCGAAGATCCAATAATAGAATAACTTGATTAGCCAATAATTTTAAAGCGGTTTTCTGTTCGTTAGATAGTATCCTTGGCTTCGTATCAATGACGCAAAGTGAGCCTAAATTAAATCCATTAGCATCCTGCAGCGGAGCACCAGCATAAAACTGAATATCAGGGTTTCCTGTAACTAAGGGATTATTAGCAAAAATCTTGTTTTCTGTTGCATTATTAACTTCATACACCTCATCGCCCATAATTGTATATTGGCAAAAAGAGATGTCTCGAGCAGTCTCGCTAGCACCTAAACCTACACTTGATTTAAACCATTGTCGTTTTTCATCTAATAGACTTATTAAGGCAATAGGTGTACCACAAATGTAAGAAGCTAACTGTGTAATGGAATCATACTCCTCTTCAGGCAAAGAATCCATAATGGAATAGCTCGCAAGAGCCTTTAGCCTTTCTGATTCATTTAACGGTAATATTGATTTTTTCATTATTTCGGGCGGGTATTGATTTGGGGTCAATTATTCGAAAAAAAACTATGTATTTGAAGTATTAAGAACGTATTAATATTGTAGCTCCAATAAACAATTAATTCCCGAGGGTATACAAAAATAAAATAATAATTGAATTAAAGCTGTATTTGCCTGTAAATTATGATGCTTCGCCATACTAGCTATCTAAGTATTTCATTTAACTGCTTCTTAAATGGAAAACGCTACAAGTAATTGAATTTAACAAACGAAATTACACTAAAGGTACAAAAGGAACGATTCAAAAAAAAACCTACAAACTGCTGTTAATTAGATTATTAAATTCAATTACTTTTAAAATAAACACGTTTTATATATCAAAAATATTTTTTTTTGATTAAATTAGTAGTACACTAAAATAGTTATAAAGGGCACACCTACTTGGCTCTTACTGTAGTTCCCAAATCGTACCTGTAATTCTAGCATAGGGTCTAAAAATTCATTTTTGATTTCGAACAGATTAAATACGCTCCAAATATTTTCCTATTGCCGAGTTGAAATAAAGCAGACGTCACTAAAAACTTAATATATTAAATATGGAAAATTATAAATACATCTTGTTTTTTAACCAAATTGGTATTGCTGCAATAGATCAAGTTGGGGGTAAAAATGCCTCTCTTGGGGAACTATATAACCAATTGAATCCTATTGGTGTCAATATTCCTAATGGATTTGCAGTTACTGCAGCTGGTTACCGTTTGTTTCGAAAAGAAAACAATTTGGAAAAATCATTGGATAATATATTGAACCTATTAGACACAAAACACTACACTAACCTGTCTGAAGTGGGCCAGAAAGCCAGAGCATTAATTCTATCAGCGCCTATTCCTTACGAAATACATGCCGAAATACAAACTGCCTACCAATCGCTAAGCAAACAAAGCGACATAAAAAACCTTGGAGTAGCGGTTAGAAGCAGCGCTACGGCAGAAGATTTACCAACAGCAAGTTTTGCTGGACAAATGCAGTCTTTCCTTAATATTAGTGGTGAAAACCAATTAATTGACGCTGTACATCGTTGTTACGTTTCCTTATTTACAGATCGTGCCATAAAGTACCGCCATGACATGGGGTTTACAAAATTAGATATCGCAATCTCTGTGGGCGTACAACAGATGGTTCGAAGTGATAAATCTTCTTCGGGTGTTGCCTTTACAATTGATCCTGATACCGGTTTTCAAAACACCATTATCATTAACGGCAGTTGGGGTCTTGGCGAAAATATTGTCCAAGGAACCATAACACCAGATGAGTGGATGGTATTTAAACCCACCTTAGAAAATGCAAAACTAAATCCCATTTTGAAAAGACATTGCGGTAGAAAAGAATTCACGATGATCTATGCCCATAAGAGTGACGAAACTTCTGCTGAAAATACCATCATAAATAAACCCACATCAATCGAAAAACAAAATCAATTTTCATTGAATGACAAAGAGGTTATACAACTTTCGCAATGGTGTTACAAAATTGAAAAACATTATAAAAAACCTATGGACATCGAATGGGCAAAAGACGGACTAAACAATCAGCTTTATATTGTTCAGGCACGGCCTGAAACGGTTCACGGTAAAGATAAAAAACAAGTTCGGGAGATTTACAAACTCACAGAAAACGGCACACTTATCACACAAGGAATTGCACTGGGTGATAAAATAGCTACTGGAAAAGCACGTATACTCAATAGCCCGCAAGAAGGAAATCAATTATTAGAAGGAGAGATTCTAGTTACCGATTTGACAAATCCCGATTGGGACCCAATCATGAAAAAAGCAGCTGCCATAATCACTAACAAAGGCGGACGAACCAGTCATGCCGCTATTGTTGCACGAGAACTGGGCGTCGTTGCCGTAGTAGGCTGCGGTGATGCTACTACCCTAATTAAAAACGGGCAGCAAATTACGGTTTCCTGCGCTGAGGGGAAAGATGGCAACGTATATGAAGGCAAATTAGAATGGAAAATAACAGAACAGGATTTCAGTCATTTATCCATGCCAGAAACCGACCCTATGTTCATTCTTGCTGATCCTGATAGAGCTTTTGAATTGAGTAACTATCCCAATAAGGGAGTTGGTTTGATGCGAATGGAATTTGCAATTTCCAATAGTATTAAAATTCATCCTCTCGCACTTTGTGAGCCCGAAAAAGTAACTGATCAAACGGTAATTGACCAAATATCGGAATTAACGAAAGGATATGAGGATAGCAAAAACTATTTTATTGACAAACTAGCGGAAGCCGTTTCAATTGTCGCAGCGGCTTTTTATCCAAAGGATGTAATTGTGAGAATGAGTGATTTTAAGAGTAATGAATATGCTAATCTGATTGGCGGAAAATACTTTGAACCCGATGAGGAAAACCCGATGATTGGTTTCCGTGGTGCTTCTCGTTACTACAGCGATTTTTATAGAAAAGGGTTTGCACTAGAATGCGAAGCCATGAAAAAAGTGCGAAACGAAATGGGTTTTCACAATGTAAAACTGATGATTCCTTTTTGTAGAACTATCGAAGAAGGACAAAAGGTGCTTGCAGAGATGGCTACTAACAAACTGGTACAAGGAGAAAACGGCCTCGAAGTATATGTCATGATAGAGATTCCAAGTAATGTGATATTAGCCGATGAATTTGCCTCTCATTTTGACGGATTTTCAATTGGTTCCAATGATTTAACACAGCTTACACTGGGTCTGGATCGTGATTCTGCATTAATCAGTAATTTGTTTAGCGAACAGAATCCAGCAGTCAAAAATTTAATTAGGGAAACAATACATGCCGCAAAGAGGAATAACATAAAAGTCGGATTGTGCGGTCAAGCTCCTAGTGACATTCCAGAATTTGCACAATTTTTAGTAGAGGAAGCAATCGACAGCATTTCATTTAATCCCGATGCTATTATCAAAGGAATTGAAAATATTTTAGAAACCGAAAAGAAAAATATGGTACGACTATAAATAAATCACCTCAGAGCAGAGCCTACGATATAGTAGATACAAATAGCTACAGATTTTTAAAAATCCTTTACAAAGCTATAATCTGTGGTGAAAAACCGAAGGAAAGTTAGAAGGAATTAAACCTAAAGAGATTAAAAAACATATTAATTGAACTCTTAAAATTAGAAAATATGGAACCAAAAGTATTATGTCAAAGCTGTGGAATTCCACTTGACAACGAGGCCTTAAAAGGCACGAAAGCAAACGGTCTAAAAACGGATGAGTACTGTAAATTTTGTTACGATGGTGGTTCATTTGTTAATCCAAATATGACGTTTGGCGATATGAAAGAAACAGTAGAAACACAAATGAAGAAATTGAAACTTTCAGAACATTTGATCCAAGATGCGGTAAACATTCTGCCTACTTTAGACCGTTGGAAAACAATTTAATTTGTTTTATTCTAAATAATTGATTCGCAAAATGAAAAATACCGCTACGAAAACGAAAGCAACCATTCCTTTATTGGAAATAAAAAACACATCATGAAAATTTTAATGTACAGCATATACGCATTTGACAAACCATTTATCGAAAATGCTACACATGGGAAATTAGAAATAGAATATACGAACCAAGCTTTAAATGAAGACACGGCGAAACTAGCAGAAGGTTTTGAAGGGATTTCACTATTTACACCCGACAATGCCTCTGATAGCGTACTAGAAAAATTATATTTCTACGGCGTTAGATATATTGCTTTAAGATCTGTGGGATATGACTATGTCGATTTAAAAAAAGCCAGAGCTTTAGGAATCAAAGTAGCAAATGTCCCTACCTACTCACCCTATTCTGTAGCGGAGCACGCGGTAACATTATTAATGGCGTTAAACAGAAAAATAATTCTGGGTCAAAAACTCATGCAAATGGGTGACTACCGTCTAGACCATTTGGTAGGCTTTGACTTGCATGGAAAAACAGTGGGAATTATTGGAACTGGAAAAATAGGTGCCGCTTTCGCAAAAATCATGCATGGTTTTGGTTGCCAAATTCTAGCTTGTGACCCGCAGGAAAATGAAGAATTGATACAGCAAACAAATCTATCCTATACCACATTAGAAGATGTTTGTAAGAATTCAGATGTAATTTCTGTTCATTGTCCGCTTAATCCTGAAACAAAATACATGTTCAACAAAAGCAATTTTATGCTGATGAAAAAAGGAGTTATCTTTATTAATACTGCAAGAGGAACTATCGTCAACACGGAGGATTTAATAGACGCACTCAAAATGGGAAATATAGGAGCAGCCGGTTTAGACGTTTATGAAAAAGAAAAAACAATCTTCTTTGGTAACCACATTAATAAAAAATTGGAGGATCATTTATACACCATCCTCCGCTCCTTCCCTAATGTGTTAATTACAGGACATCAAGGCTTTTTGACCAAAGAAGCATTAGAAAGAATTGCACAGACCACCATTGTTAATTTTAATGCTTGGGCTTATAATGGCCTCTCTAAAAACGAACTTAAATAAGTTGTTTCAAATAATTCAATTCTATATTACTCCATTAACAATTAAGTACTTAAAGAGGATAATTACTGTTTTTTCCTGATTAAAAAATTTGCTACTCAGTTGATTTTTATTTTTTCAATTCTAAGAAAATTCTTTTAAATAATTGCCCCTACGGAATCAATTAATGACTACCTTAATTGAAATTTAAAAAACCAGAAGGAACGGTTAATTAAAACTAAGTCAGATGAACATTAATTGGCACTTACTTTCGCTTTCTGAAGTATCCCAGAAGTTGGACACATCCCCAGCAGGCCTAAATGAAAAAAATGCAAAAGACCGCCAGACCCAATATGGCAAAAACAAAATTGACTTCAAAAAAAAGAATACTGTTTTACGGATGATCTTTAATCAATTGTCCAACTTTATGATTCTAATCCTTATCCTGGCGGCAATTGTCTCAGGTATAATGGGCGACTTAACAGATACTATTATAATTCTTATCATCATAATTGTCAACGCGGCAATCGGTTTTGTGCAAGAATACCGAGCTGAAAAAGCAATGGAGGCCCTTAAAAATATAATTCCAGAAGAAACAAGGGTAATTCGAGCAGGAAAAACCATAACCATTGCTTCTACTGACTTAGTTCCCGGTGATGTCGTTTTGCTCGAAGCCGGAAACAGAATACCCGCTGATGTTCGTTTTATTGAAACCCACCAAATTAAAGTAGACGAATCAACGCTTACTGGCGAGTCAAATACTATTGATAAAACGGTAAACGAATTGCCTGACGGCGACTATTCGCTTGGAGATCGAAGCAATATAGGCTTCAAAGGTACCTTTATCACAAAAGGACATGGATGCGCCTACGTTACAGCAATCGCAATGGAAACAGAACTAGGTCACATTGCCCAGATGATTCAAGTACATGAATCAATAACTCCACTACAAATACGATTAGCGGCTTTTGGTAAGCGGCTGTCTATTGCCATCTTGATAATATGTACTTTAATCTTTATGATAGGCTACCTTAATGGCGAAAATATATTAAGCATGCTGTTAACGTCTATCTCACTTGCTGTGGCGGCCATTCCAGAAGCCTTACCAGCACTTGTTACAATTGCACTTGCCTTTGGCGCTAAACGATTAGCAAAGAATAATGCTTTGATAAGAAAACTTCCGGCGGTGGAAACACTTGGTTCGGTGACCTATATCTGCACTGATAAAACTGGAACACTAACTAAGAACCAAATGACCGTTGAAGAAGTTTATTTGACTCCTGATATAAAAACTGAAACTTCTTTTATTGAAAATAATTCTATGCTTATAGCGATGGCATTAAATAGTGATGTCTCAGTAAAAGAAGACGGAAGCTGGCATGGCGATTCAACGGAGATCGCATTGGTACAATATGCTTTAAATAAAAACAGTAATAAAAAGGAATTAGAAACAGAATTTCCAAGAGTAGCAGAGTTTCCATTCGATTCTTCAAGAAAATGCATGACAACGCTACATCAAACAGAAAAAGGAATACTCGTTATTACTAAAGGGGCTGTTGATGTCCTTTTAGATAAAATAACTAAAAATCAACAACCTCTTATTGCTGAGTTTGATCGAAAAGCAAACGACTTAGCTAATGAAGGCTATCGGGTTATTGGTTATGCCATAAAAGAAATACAATCCTTGCCAGAGACTTTAAATATAGAGGAGATAGAATCGTCATTAACCTTTATAGGATTTGCAGGAATGATTGATCCGCCAAGGAGCGAAGCAAAAAAAGCAGTTTCAGAATGTATACAAGCTGGAATTATACCTGTTATGATTACCGGCGATCACAAGCTCACTGCAAAAGCCATTGCAAAGCAGCTAGGCATAATCACCTCAGAAGAAGATCTAATATTGAGCGGAACTAAACTTGCTGAATTATCAGAAAAAGAGTTTTTGGATATAGTGGAACATGTTCGTGTTTATGCCCGTGTGAACCCAGAGCAAAAATTAAAAATTATTAAAGCGCTACAAGCAAAAAATCAATTTGTAGCGATGACCGGTGACGGAGTAAATGATGCCCCTGCCCTAAAAAGCGCTAACATTGGAATTGCTATGGGCATCAATGGAACAGCCATTACTAAAGAGGCAGCTGACATGGTTTTACTTGATGATAATTTTGCTACCGTTATGATCGCCGTAAAGCATGGTCGAGTGATATTTGATAATATTTTAAAATTTATAAAGTACATTATGACGGGGAATTTTGGAGAAATCTGCGCCATTTTCCTTGCGCCTTTCTTTGGTTTACCCTTTCCCCTGCTCGCCATCCATATTTTATGGATTAATCTTGTAACTGACGGATTACCAGGATTAGCGTTAGCTTCTGAACCAGCTGAGGATAGTATAATGAGTAGGCCACCAAGAAATCCGACGAAAAATATATTTGCAGGAAAGATGGCATTGCACATACTAAGCGTTGGTTTACTAATGGGTGTGGTAACGCTGAGTATTCAATACTGGGCAATACAAGCAAACATCCAACATTGGCAAACAATTGCTTTTACAGTTCTCTGTTTTAGCCAGATGGGACATGTTATGGCAATTCGTTCTGGAGGAGAATCCCTTTTTAAAATTGGCGTTTTTTCGAACAAACCTCTTTTGGGAGCTTTGATGTTGACTGTATTCCTCCAACTGATGATTATCTATGTACCTTTCTTTAATATGGTATTCAAAACCCAACCACTGTCGCTGTATGAGTTAGCTATAACCTTATTGGCATCAAGCATCGTTTTTTGGGCAGTAGAAATAGGAAAATGGATCATTAGACGTTCTAAAAAAGTGTAATACAAACATACACCTTAGATTTAGGTTGCACTCGCACAAACAAATCCATCCTAATCTTTCTTTTCATCATTTCTTCAAAAAAAAATTGTACTTTAGTGTAAGGATAAGTCTCCTTTCCTCTATATGTAAAATATTACAATTTTCTAATTTTCAACTATTTGTGTTTTATTTCTAATTATACTGGAATTTATAATGTTACAAAATAATAAAAAATGAAAGGAACATTTAAAATCGGAAAAGTAGCTGGTGTTGGTCTTTTTATACACTGGACATTTTCGTTACTTATTGCCTTTATCGTTTTTATCAACTATCGGACAGGCTATAATGCTTTACAAATCCTTTGGTCGGTCATTTTTGTTCTATGTATTTTTGTCACGGTTGTTATGCATGAATTTGGGCACGCGCTGGCCGTAAAAAATTATGGAATACAAACGAAAGACATCACATTGCTTCCCATTGGCGGTTTAGCTCGATTAGACAAAATGCCAGAAAAACCCATAGAAGAATTAGTAGTTGCTTTTGCCGGGCCGCTGGTAAATATTTTATTGGCATTAATAACCGGTTTTTTTATAACTTTTCCAGAAAATGCAGAGGTACTCGCTGCACAATTATCAACTGGTGTAAATGCTAGTAATTTTTCCCTTAATTTCTTTATTGTAAATATCGTATTGGCCGTTTTTAATTTGATTCCGGCCTTCCCAATGGATGGTGGACGAATTCTTAGAGCACTCTTAGCTTTTAAATTTAGAAGACATGTTGCAACCAGAATAGCAGCACGAATTGGTCAATTTATAGCAATGGGCTTCATTTTTTTAGGCTTTTTTTCTAATCCTTTTCTAATTTTCATAGGGTTATTTGTTATTGTCTCTGCTCAAATGGAAACAGAGCACGCCGCCTCCAAATTCATTCTCAAAGGGTTTAAAGTGCGGGAGGTTCTTATGAAACAATATCTATCTATTGATGTAAACGAGCCTATTAAAACAGCTATAGCACTACTATTAGACAGTCAGTCCAAGATATTTATGATCACCGAGAATAATGAACCTGTTGGTACGTTAAATCGGGATCAAATTATAGCAGCTCTTTCTGAAAGAGGGGAAAATACTGATGTACGCTCTGCAATGAACAAGAACTTAATCTATTTGGATGTAGAAACCTTGCTCGAAGATATCTTTGAATTAGTTTCTGTCAATAAATCCAACTTGATGTTAGTCATGGAAAACGGTCTCCTTGTCGGGACCCTTGATACTGAAAATATATTGGAATTTCTTTTAATAAAAGGGGTTAAATCAAGATAAGCCTATGCCAAAAATCCAAAAAACAACCCATCCTGATTGCCTAGAATTAGTGTACAGTGGCAAAGACTATTTTTCCCGATTGGAACAAATTATTCAAAATGCGAAATACGAGATTCATCTTCAATTTTATATTTTTGAAAACGATGCCACTGGAGCTACGATTATAGAAAAACTTAAAGAAGCGGCAGCGCGTCGTGTAAAGGTGTACCTATTATTGGATGGCTTCGGCTCCTTTTCATTTCCGAAAGAATTAGTAGAGGAATTAACCGAAAGCGGAGTTCACTTTCGCTTTTTTTCTCCTTTTTTTTCAGCAAACTCTTTTTACATTGGCCGAAGGTTACATCATAAAGTCGTGGTTGCAGATGCACATGTACTTATGATTGGCGGAATAAATATTGCAAATAAATACGATGGTGTCCCCGGAAAAGAACCCTGGCTAGATTACGCAGTTCAGATAGATGATTTGGTAATAGCCAAAAAACTCCAATTACTATGTCGAGACCTCTTTTTTAAGAAAAGATATTTTTTCAAAAAAAAGATAGAATCTGTTTTACAGACACAGCAAGAAACTGTGATCAGTATTATTCAAAATGACTGGCTTAAAAGTAAAAACGAAATCTATGATGCTTATATTAATTCCTTTACTGCTGCTAAAAAAGAAATTGTCATTGTGGGTAGCTATTTTCTTCCTGGCAGAAGAATGAATAACGCATTGAAAAAAGCCGCAAAAAACAAGGTGAAAGTTAAATTAATCCTAGCCGGCATATCAGATGTTACTCTTTCCAAACGAGCTACTTATCATATATACGCTGCACTTTTAGACAATAACATTGAATTATATGAATGGAATAAAACCGTTTTGCATGGAAAAGCAGCGGTTGTTGACGGCTGTTGGACTACTATCGGTTCTTTCAACCTCAATAATTTGAGTTCTTATGGAAGTCTCGAAATGAATGTTGAAATTAAATCTACCGTCTTTTCCAGCACCTATTTAGAGCACCTCAACGAAGTAATATCAAAGTGTCAGAGAATAACTCCCGAATCACTAAAAAAAAGAAATAATATATCCTCGAGTTTTATAAATTGGTTGTCCTATTGGACTGCCAGGCTCATACTCAATATAGTTACTTATTTTCCCCAAAACAGATTCAAAAAATTTTACTGATCAATTTAATTGTTTTATTTAGTCTGTAAATCCATAAGAGCAAGACCATCAATAACGCCATTTAATTAGAGTTTTATACCGTAATAATTATTTTTAGAAAACTACAATTTATTACGTTTTTACATGATACAACAGTGCTTTTATTAAATAATCATTTACATCACTCCGTATATTGTTAATAATTATAACAATTTGTTAATATTAATATAATTATAAAAGTGTGGGATTGTATATTTTTACGACTTAATAAACTTACAAATACCATGAAACAACTTTACCTAAAAAAGCAGCTGCTTCTTGTTGCTGTATTTTGTTTTTTAAGTCTCTTATCATTTGGTCAGGTTCCCACTTATTACTCTGGGACCAATGTCAACCAAACGGGAAATGCCTTAAAAACAAGTCTTGCCACTTTAATAAGTAGCAATACGACTAACTTGAGCTATACTCCTGGAGTATGGGATGCTTTAAAACAAACTGACTTAGATCCTACTGATCCTAGCAAAGTATTATTGATTTACGGTTACAATGATACCGATACCGATATTACTAATGACCGTACTCGGTCTAAAGATTTAAATGGCGGAAACCAAGGAAACTGGAACAGAGAGCATGTTTATGCAAAGTCATTGGGGAATCCAAATTTAGGCACTGATGGGCCTGGAAGTGATGCACATCATTTAAGAGCTTCTGATATTACATTGAATGCAACAAGAAACAACTATCCTTTTGGTGCTGGTTCTGGGAATTCAAAGTTAGTAAACGGTACTTATTGGTATCCAGGTGACGAATGGAAAGGAGATGTAGCGCGTATGGTAATGTACATGTATGTGCGTTACGGAAATCAATGTCTACCTAATGTAGTTACTGTGGGTTCAAAAACTTTCAATGCAGATATTCCAGATATTTTATTGCAATGGAATGTTGAAGATCCTGTTTCCCAAGTAGAAATAAACAGAAATACAATATTAGAGGGTGTTCAAGGAAATAGAAACCCTTTTATTGACAATCCTGCTTTCGCAACAACAATTTGGGGAGGACCTCAAGCACAAAATAGATTTGATGGAACTATTGTATTAGACACAGAAGTACCATCAGTACCTGCAAACTTATATGCTATAAATACAACTGCAACTGGAACGACATTAGCATGGGTTCAATCTACAGATAATGTGGGAGTTTTAGGATATAGAATTTACAACGGAACGGTACAAATCGCTTCGTCATCGACAGCTAATTATGTTTTATCAGGATTAACAGCTAATACAAATTATACTTTTTCTATAAAAGCTTTTGATGCAGCTGGAAACATATCAAATGGTAGTAACAGTATTGTCGTGACTACGCTAGTTGGCACTCCACCACCTGCTCCTACAACATCTGTTGTTTTCATTAATGAAATTCATTACGATAACGCTGGTACTGATGTAGGCGAAGGGGTAGAAATTGCAGGAACTGCAGGAACTGATTTAACAGGATGGAGTATTATTCCTTACAATGGTAATGGTGGCGCTTCTTATACTCCAATTGGTACATTATCAGGAACAATACCAAATCAATCAAATGGTTTTGGAACTGTTTTCGTAGCCATAAATGGTTTACAAAATGGTTCTCCTGATGGAATTGCCTTAGTTGACAACACTGGGAAAGCTATTCAGTTTTTAAGTTACGAAGGTGTTTTTGTTGCCACAAACGGTCCAGCAAACGGTATGACTAGTACTGATATTGGAGTTGCAGAAAACGGAACAGAAGCTATCGGATTGTCATTACAGTTAAAAGGAACTGGTACAAAATATAGTGATTTTACGTGGCAACCTATGACAGCAAGTACCTATGGAGCTATCAACAGTGGGCAATCTTTTTCGACTGTAAAAATTCCTTTGGTTGCGCCTTCTAATGTTGTCGCAAGCAATATTACAGCAACTGCAACAACCTTATCTTGGGATACAGTGACCGGAGCAGTATCATACGAAATTTACAATGGTACTACTTTAGTAGCAGCAACGACAAGCAGTAGCTTCACAATTAATAATTTGATTGCTAATACTGATTATAATTTTACTGTACTAGCTTTAGACGCCGATGATAATACATCTCCAGCAAGTGCTAATGTTCCGGTAAAAACTTTAAATAACAGTACTCCAGTAGTTGCTGGATCTGTATTTATAAATGAAATTCACTACGATAACGCAGGAACTGATAGTAATGAAGGCGTTGAAATAGCTGGATTGGCAGGGACAAACGTTACAGGATGGAAAATCATTCCTTATAACGGAGCTAACGGACAGAGCTATAATCCAATAGGTACTTTATCTGGTATTATCCCAAATCAATTAAACGGTTATGGTACGCTATCAGTAGCTATTTCTGGACTTCAAAATGGTTCTCCTGACGGATTAGCCTTAGTAGATGCAAGCAATAAAGTAATTCAATTCTTGAGCTATGAAGGAGTTTTTACAGCAACTAATGGTCCTGCAATTGGGATGATCAGTACCGATATTGGTATTGCTCAGACTAGCACGGAAACGGTAGGAAACTCACTTCAATTAATTGGACGAGGAACAAAATACAGTGATTTCACTTGGACGGCTACAGTTAGTACTTTTGGTAACACTAACAAAGGACAAAAATTTGGAGATTTAGTATTCGTAAATGAAATTCACTATGACAACGCAGGAACTGATGTTGGAGAAGGTGTTGAAATAGCAGGTTATGCAGGAATAGATTTAACCGGTTGGAGTTTAGTTCCATACAATGGAGCCGATGGGAAAAGTTACACGCCAATTATAAATTTATCAGGAATCATAACTGATCAATTAAACGGTTACGGAACTGTTTTTAGCCCTATCCTAAATTTACAAAATGGCTCTCCAGACGGAGTAGCATTAGTAAACCCAAGTGGTAAAGTAATCCAATTTTTAAGTTACGAAGGTAGTTTTACTGCTACTAACGGACCTGCACTTGGAATGACAAGTACTGATATCGGGATAGCAGAGGCTAGTACTGCCGCAGTGGGAACTTCCCTGCAACTAACAGGAGCTGGCTTTACTTATGCTGATTTTATTTGGCAGGCAGCTAACAGTACTTATGGAGCAATAAACAAAGGACAGTTTTTTGGAAATGCTTCAGACATTATCACCATCATTCCCATTGCTGAAGCAAGATCTAAAGCCGATGGTGAAATAGTAACGGTTACAGGTGTCTTAACTGTTTCTGATCAATTTGCAGGAAGCGCTTACATTCAAGACGCATCAGGTGCAATAGCTGTTTTTGACAAAACAGTTCATGGTGCTGGATTATTTAAAATAGGTGATTCTATTACTGTGACGGGAACGAAAAGCACCTATACAGATCAAGTTCAAATAAGTCCAGTCAAAGCAGTGACCTATAACGGAGTCGCTACTCAGCCTATCCAACCTAAAACGATCACTCTAAATGAATTGGCAAATCACCCTGCAGAATTAGTACGCGTTGTGAACACTATCTTTCCAAAGCCGGGTGCTATTATGTTTGGAAATTCAAGCATCAACATTAGTGATCAGAGCGGTACCGCTCAACTGCGTATTGATGCTGATGTGAATGAACTTGTAGGTTTTGCTCAACCAGAAACTTGTTCTGAAATTATTGGTGTTGTGGGAAATTATTTTGCAACACAACAGCTTTTGCCTAGAATAAGAACAGACTTCCCATGTGCTGATAAATACCAACAGACTGGAAGTGATTTAGCTATTTCTAAAGATAAAACTTTGGATATTGCTACTTGGAATGTAGCTTGGTTTGGTGATGAAACAAATTCTCCAGCAGCTGGAAAACCAAACTCAGATGCGATACAAAAAGAAGCTGTTAAAACTATATTACAACAATTAGATGCAGATATCTACGCTGTAGAAGAAGTTTCTGATGATGCCTTGTTGGCTCAAATGGTAAGCGAAATGAATGATTACAGTTTTATTTTATCTGAAGCTACTTCATACCCTTTTGATGCAACAGGACCAAAACAAAAAGTTGGATTCATTTACAAAAACAAAACGGTAGAACCAGTTAGTACCAAAGTGTTATTAAAAACAATTCACCCTTATTATAATGGTGGTGACACATCCGTATTAGTTAATTATCCAAGCACTGATAAATCACGTTTTTTTGCCAGCGGAAGATTGCCTTTTATGTTAACTGCTAATGTTACTATTGATGGTAACAAACAACAAATTAACATTATTGACCTTCATGCAAGAGCCAATACAAGTGGTGATGCTCAAGGCAAATACGACATGCGTAAATTTGATGTTGAGGTATTAAAAGATACTTTAGATGCACAATATCCAAATGCGAACTTAATCTTACTTGGAGATTATAATGACGATGTTGATTACACCGTATCAGATGTGTCTACGACTGTTTCTACTTACGTAGCTTATGTTAATGATGCTGCAAATTATAATGTGGTAACAAAAACATTAAGTGAGCAAGGATTTAGATCGTATGCAACATATGAAAACATGATTGATCACATTACTCTTTCTAACGAACTAGCTGATTTATATATTGATCAATCAGCAAGAGTGCATTATGAATTTTTCTCTAGTGATTACACAAAAACAGCTTCAGATCACTTCCCAGTAAGTGCACGTTTACAGTTAAAATTAATGACTGTTGATGCTTTAACTACTACTGATGTAAGTTGTAATGGAGAAGCTAACGGAACAGCTACAGTATCTGTTTCTGGAGGAATTACTCCATATACCTACCACTGGAGTACAGACTCAACAACAGATACAAATACAATATCTGATCTCGCTGCTGGGGTCTATACTGTAACTGTTAAAGATGCTTTAAACAAAGTAATCACTTCTACATTCACAGTAAATGAACCATCAGTTATTGTAATTCCTTCCACTAAAGAAGCTACAGTATACTATGGTTATGCTAAAACTTCTTGCACAAAACTTCTTGCAGGTAACGTAAATGGCGGGGTTCTACCTTATACGTACAAATGGAGCAATGGTGCTTCGACTAGCACTATTGAGGTATGTCCTAAAGAAACTACAACTTATACCTTAACTGTTACAGATGCAAATGGTTGTTCTACGTCCGTAGAAAAAACAGTAATTGTTGTAGATGTTCGTTGTGGTAACAACCCTAAAAATCCTAAAGTAGAAATGTGTCACAATGGAAATGTAATTTGTGTTGATGAAAATGCGGTAAGTGCACATTTAGCACATGGAGACAGTTTAGGGAATTGTCAAGCAACTCAAGATAATGTAGTTGTTACTGATGTTACTGTTTATCCAAATCCATTTTTGAGCCATGTAACTATTAGTATTAACAGTTCATCAAATGCTACTGTAAGTTTTTTAACTTACAATTTTTATGGACAATTAGTACAACAGTCTACACATAATGTCCAAGCTGGAAACACAGCAACTTACTTAGATTTACCAAATTTAAATAAGGGATTTTATTTCTTGAAAACAGTTATTAATGGAAAAGTAAAAAACATCAAGTACTTGGTAAAAGAATAGTTTCTTACTGAAGAATTAATCATTTAGATTATCTCAAACCACCAAATTAATTTTTGGTGGTTTTTTTATTTTGGAACTAAAATAAAAGGGTATAAAAATTAACTTTTAAATATTTTTTCGTAACTTTAATTAAGATAATCGACTTATTTAAAATGAGTTACTATACCTGAATAATATTTAACAGAGGGCTTTATTATGGAACGTACAAAAATACAACGAAGAAAAAAAGAAGAATGGATAGTAAAGGATTTAAAAAGTAAAATCCCAAAATTGTCTAGGAAAACCATATACATTCCACTTCAGAATGAATTGCAATTCTGATTTGCTTTTTAAAGATTGTGTTAGTTCAGCTAACATCGGAGCAGTGAGTCACTGTTCTGTAATTGAATGCTTTTTCAAGCACTGGGTTTAAAAGATTCTTCGCAGAGCTCCGAACCTTTTAAACCCGTATTCCTAATTGGAGTGAGCGACATAAAAGTCCTCACTCCATTAACGATATTAACGTTATGAATTTTTCAAACTACAAAGACACTTTCACCAAAGAAGCTTTAAAGAAAGGCTACTCTGAACAGAATATCCAACGTTGTTTGGATTATGCAGCTCCTTTATTTTCCAATGACCTTCCCGTAATTTATAATACTTCACATTTATCTGTATTAGTGGGCTACAAAAAGGAATATCTAAAGAAAGCTGCTCTTCATACAAAATACTTTTACCGTGATTTTGAAATTCTTAAACGAAACGGAAAAAAAAGATCAATATCTGAACCATTACCTAGTTTAAAAGAAATTCAGCATTGGCTTCTAAAAAATATCTTGTACAATATTCCGGTGAGTCCTTTTGCCAAAGCCTACAAACCAAATATAAGCCTCATCGAAAACCTTAAATTTCATAAAAACCAACCGAAAGTATTTACGCTGGATTTAGAAAATTTTTTCCCTTCCATTACAATTGACAGTGTAGAAAAAGTTTTTACTGAATTAGGATATTCTAAAAGCGTTTCTGATTTGCTAGCCAAATTATGTACACGAAATGGTACTTTACCCCAAGGTGCTCCTACAAGCCCTTCCCTTTCAAATATAATTTTTAAAGAGGCGGATGCAATGATTGCTGATTATTGCCTTCAAAGAAAAATAAGATATACCCGTTACGCCGATGACCTCAGTTTTTCAGGAGATTTCGATGAAAAAGAACTCTTTGACACCATAAACCCAATCATTGAAAAAATGAACTTTAAAATCAATACTGCTAAAACCAAACTCATGACACCTTGTAACCGCCAAACGGTGACCGGTATAGTTGTCAATGAAAAACCACAAGTCGTGTTTCACAAACGCAATGAGTTAAGACAAGCTATGTATTACATCCAGAAATTTGGAATTGATGAGCATCGGGAATACAAAGAAATTAACCAAAGGAACTATTTAGAACACCTGCTAGGAAAAATAAATTTTGTTTTGCAGATTAACCCAAAAGACACTGAATTCATAGGTTATAAATCATTTCTAATTGACTTGAAAAAGAAGCAAGATTTGAAATCGAATACAGTAAAACTTTTGTGGGATTAAGAATATGTAACTCAGAATTACAAAAAGTATAGTATTAAAAGGTCTCTTTTCGGGACCTTTACAATTTATAATAATCTGTAATAAAACATTTTATTGCACTTTATCATCTAAAAAATGACTAAATTTATGAAGTAATATTCTGTACTTTTTCTACAAAAGTAAGAACATTATAGTAGGTGATATTTAAAGAGAAAGGCCTTATCAATAATTGAAAAAATAATACAAAATGGCATTTATAGACTATTACAAAGTATTAGGGGTCGATAAAAAGGCAACTGAAGCTGAGATTAAAAAAGCATATCGTAAAATGGCCAGAAAACACCATCCTGACCTGAATCCAAACGACAAAGAAGCCGAAAGAAAATTCAAGGAACTAAATGAAGCCAATGAGGTATTGAGTAGCCCTGAAAATCGTAAAAAATATGATGTCCATGGTGAGAACTGGCAACATGCGGATCAGTATAAACAATCGAAAAGGGAACAGCAGCAATACAATGGACGTGGACAGCAAGCAGATTATGGCGGTGGTTTTAGTGGCGGTGCAGATTATTCAGATTTTTTTGAATCTATGTTTGGCGGTCGCTCTGCAAGAGGCGGTGGTCGTACTGCGCAATTTAAAGGACAAGATTTTAATGCTGAATTGCATCTTGACTTAAAAGATGTTTATACTACTCATAAACGCACGCTAACCATTAATGGCAAAAACATTCGCCTTACTATTCCAGCTGGAGTAGAAAATGGTCAGGTTATAAAGATTACCGGACATGGAGCTGCAGGATCTGGAGGTGGCCCAAAAGGAGATTTATACATCACTTTTACCATAGACAATCACACTGCTTTTAAACGAGACAAAGAGAACCTATACGCAACTGTTGCTTTAGACCTATATTCCGCTATTTTAGGAGGAGACATTACCGTCGATACTTTTGATGGACAGGTGAAACTGAAAGTAGCACCTGGAACACAAAATGGAACAAAAGTAAAACTGAAAGGAAAAGGATTTCCCGTTTATAAAAAAGAAAATCAATTTGGAGATTTTTACATCACCTATGAAATAAAGATTCCAACAAGTCTTTCTGAAAAAGAAAAAGAATTATTCACTGAACTTTCTAAGCTAAAAACCCTATGAACATAGAAAACTTCATTCCCATAAACACATTAGTTACCCATTATAAAGTAGAACTAACTTTCTTTAATAATCTAAGCGAACTTGGATTAGTAGAAATTCAAACAGTGGAACACATACAATATATACATCAGGACTCTATTTATGAAATAGAAAAAATGATTCGAATGCATCAGGAATTAGATGTCAATATAGAAGGCATTGATGTTGTTTTTAATTTACTGCAAAAGATAGATTCATTGCAAAAAGAATTGGCTAACGTCCGAAATAGGCTACGCCTTTATGAAAATTAGCCTAATAAGTATATCCTTACTTTTAAGATATAAAATAAAGCATCCCAACAATTTCTTTGTATATTTGTGTAAATACCACTACATCAAAAATGCAATTCAAAAAAAGCTATAGTTTTTTTGATTATTTTTTCATTTTCCAAATTTATCCTTTATTTATTAATCAACAAATTGGTTTAATAGTTTTTAAGACTATTACCTACGATTTAATTGCTCTATCTTTTTTAATAAAAGATAGAGCAATTAAATCGTAAAAGGAGTTTGAAACCTAATGAAACTAATAAAAGCGTTTTCATTTTTCATTCCTTGAAAGTAATTAAAGTATATGAGTTACCTAAAAAAAGAGTTTTATGAACTGTTAAAAACAGACATTTCCATTTTTGATTTCATTCAAGAATGGGGCTCAGATGGAATATCCTATAGAGATATAGAACAAAAAGAAAAAGAGTGGATTAGTTCAAAATTCTGGTCGACTATTGGCTACGATCCTCAAGAAATGTCGAACAATACCTCAGCATGGCAAAATATAATCCACCCCGAAGATTTAAAAAAAGCCAATGCTGTTCCCGTTAATGAAGTTGATACAATTTTAAGATTCAATCATAAGATGGGTGGCATCACTTCACTACGATATAGAACAATGCCTATTAAAGATAATGAAGGAAATACATTCCGTATATTAAGTGGTCATACAAAAATAAGTCATCAAGAGGAAAGTCACGAACAAGTAGCTGTACAAAAAGAAAAAACGGGCTCACGTATTAAGGCAAAAGAATTTCTAGAAAAATGCAATCAAGCTGCCCGTATAGGATATTGGGAGGTTGATTTACTTAATCAAAATCTCTATTGGAGTGACATGACTAAAGAAATTCATGAGGCTCCTCAAAATTATGAACCCGATCTGGATACCGCTATCAACTTTTATAAAGAAGGGGAATATAGAGATTTAATTACAGCTTCATTTGGACTTACAGTATCGAAAGGGATTCCTTACGATCATGAACTACAGATAAAGACTTTAAACGGCAATACCCGCTGGGTACGATCAATAGGTCAGGCTGTATTTTCAGAAGATGTATGCACTCGTATTTATGGGACTTTCCAGGATATCACCCTCTTTAAAGAAGCTAACCTGCAACTCACACAAGAAAAAGAAAAACTTTTAAGTGTACTTGAGGGAACAAATGCAGGAACTTGGGAATGGAATATTCAAACAGGAGAAACCTCTTATAATGAACTTTGGGCAAATATTATTGGCTATTCACTTAATGAACTTGAACCTATCAGTATTCAAACTTGGATAGATCTAGTACACCCAGATGACCTAATATTATCTAATGAAAAACTAAAGGATTGTTTTGATAAAAAAACAGAGTACTACCATTCAGAATACCGTATAAAACATAAAAGCGGACATTGGATATGGATATTAGATAAAGGTAAAATCATTAGTTGGACTGATGATGACAAACCCTTAATGATGTTTGGGACTCAATATGACATCACAGAACAAAAAAAAATCATTGATAGAAATATTGTTTTTATCGAAGAGACACCAACTGCAATTGCCATGTTTGACACTAAAATGTGTTATCTAGCGTCGTCCGAAAAATGGAAAGTAGATTACAGCTTGCAAGACAAAATAATAATTGGAACTTCCCATTATGATTTATTTCCTGAAATTGGTGAAGAATGGAAACAAATCCATGAAAAGTGCTTAAAAGGAATGACCGATAAGCGCGACGAAGATAAATTTGTGAGAAAAGATGGTAGCATCCAATGGCTCGAATGGGAAATAAAACCTTGGCACAATGACAATGGAACTGTAGGAGGAATTATCATGTATACGGCAGACATTACTGCCCGAAAAAAAACGGAAGAACAACTTCGTATCAGCGAAGCGGCCTTTAGAGGAAACTTTGAAAATGCAGCCATTGGAATGGCACTATTAGATGAAAAAGGTAAATGGCTCAAGGTAAATCACGCTCTATGTACTATGTTAGGTTTCTCTGAAGAAGAATTAATGAACCAAACTTTTCAAGATATTACCCATCCTGATGATTTAGAAGCTGATTTGAAATTATTAGAGGAACTTGTAAAAGGCAGGCGCTCTTTCTATCATATGGAGAAAAGATACATTTGCAAAAACGGTAGTACCATAAATATTATATTATCAGCCTCACTAGTTAGAAATGAAAACAACGAGCCTTTGTATTTTATTTCTCAAATTATAGACATCACTCCACAAAAAAAAGCAGAAAAAGAGCTCGCAGATACCATTTCTAAAATTCAGGGATTAATCGAATCCAGCACTCAGGTATCGATTATAGAGACAGATATAAACGGAATCATTACCACTTTCAACAAAGGGTCAGAAAATCTTCTAGGATATAAAAAAGAAGAAATCCTTTTTCATCAAACACCATTATTGATTCATTTAAAAAAAGAAATAGAGACGAGAGCTTATGAACTTTCTATTGAACATGATGACACTGTCGAAGGATTTGACGTCTTTACGTATGCAGCAAATAAAGGAGATTACGACACACGAGAATGGACTTACATTAAAAAGGACGGAACGCAACTTCCTGTCCAACTTACCGTTACTGCAGTAAAAACGGATGGAAATATTACTGGCTATTTAGGTATAGCTGTTGACATTAGTTATATCAAAAAAACAGAAAAAGAAATTCAATCTTTACTTCATGTCACGAAAGACCAAAACGAAAGACTCAAGAATTTTGCACATATAGTCTCACATAATTTAAGATCCCATTCTGGGAACATAACTATGATGCTTGATTTATTAGCGTTTGAGCACCCTGAATTATCAGAGAATGAATTTATTCAACTTTTGAATACAGCCTCAAATAATTTAAAAGAAACAATCACTCATCTAAATGAAGTTGTTTTAATGAATACTTCAATTACTGAAAATCTACAAAATTTAGGACTATATGAGTTCATGGAAAATACAATTAGAAACATCTCTACTATTGCAGTAGAAGCAGATGTAACTATATATAATCATATTGACCCAGCAATATCTATTCAGGCAATTCCCGCCTATCTCGAAAGTATATTACTCAATTTCATCACCAATGGTATAAAATATAGAACAGGTGAAAGAGAAAGTTTTGTCAAGGTATATTGTACTGTCACTAATGATTATGTAGTAGTACATATCGAAGACAATGGTATAGGGATCAACATGAAAAAGAATAGAGGAAAGCTTTTTGGGATGTATAAAACATTCCATACTAATGAAGATGCGCGTGGCATTGGACTGTTTATAACAAAAAACCAAGTAGAAGCGATCGGTGGAAAAATAGAAGTAGAAAGCGAAGAAAATAAAGGCACAACATTTAAAACATACTTTAAATATGAAAAAAATTGATATTGCTTGTATAATTGATGATGACCCAATTTTTGTTTTTGGAACAAAAAAAATAATGCAATTAGCTAATTTTTGTGAAACCTTTATGGTCTTTCGTAATGGAAAAGAAGCCTATGATAAATTGAAACCCATTATATTGAGCGGTGAAAAATTACCTGACTTAATATTATTGGATTTGAACATGCCTGTCTGGGATGGCTGGCAATTTCTTGACGAGTTTATTAAGATACCAAATGATAGACCAATAACTATATTTATAATAACAAGCTCAGTAGATCCCGCCGATGTAATTAAAGCAAAATCCTATGATGCGGTAAGTAATTATATAGTAAAACCTATAACAATAGCAGAATTAAAAAAAATGATGGAATAAATGACTAAATTAGAGCTAGTTAATTTATATCTCTAAACTATTTCATTTGGTCTTTGATAAATTATGAAGGGTATAATAGAAATCTCGCACTATCAAATCGATTGCTGATTGCCTTTCCTGATGAATGAATTCGGATAATTAGATTAATTCTTTCCTCTATACTATTGGAATAATCATTTAAATATAAATTAGAATGGATACTACTTTCAATACTCTAAAATTAGTCCATCTTGGTATTGACACCCAAAGAGAACATGTTGTTTTCATGCGTAAAGATTGCCACATCTGCAAATCTGAAGGTTTTGAAGCGTTAAACAGAGTATTGGTAACTGTAAAAGGGAAATCTAAAATAGCCACTTTATACATTATTACGGATGGAATTTTACAAGCTGGAGAAGCGGGGTTGTCTGAAAGTGCTTGGGGTGACTTAAACGCTAAAGAGGGAGACGAAATTAGTTTTTCACATGTTCAGCCTGTTACTTCAATGAGAAGTATTAGAGCTAAAATGTATGGACAGAAGCTGAATTATGAGGCATTACAAAACATTATAAACGATATTGTAAAGGGAGAATATTCTAATATTGAAATTGCAGCATTCATTACGGCTTGTGGCGGTGACAACCTCAGTATTGACGAAATAATAGGACTCACCAAAGCGATGGTAATCTCAGGACAAAGATTGTCTTGGGATAAAAAAATTGTAGTCGACAAACACTGTGTAGGAGGTCTTCCGGGAAACAGAACAACCCCCATCGTCGTGGCTATCGTAGCAGCCTTAGGACTTACGATACCTAAAACCTCGTCTCGTGCAATTACATCCCCAGCAGGCACAGCAGACTGCTTAGAAACCATGACAAAAATAGACCTCAGTATCAAACAAATTCAAAAAGTAGTAGAGCAAGAAAATGGATGCTTTGTATGGGGCGGCTCCATAAAGCTCAGCCCCGCTGATGATATCCTAATACGTGTAGAAAGAGCACTTGATGTAGATGGTGAAGGACAAATGATAGCCTCTGTATTATCCAAAAAGGTTGCAGCAGGTTCCACACATGTAGTTATTGATATTCCAATAGGAAAAACTGCAAAAGTAAGAACGGAAGAGGGTGCTGAAAAACTAAAATATTACTTCAATGTCGTAGGCAAATCAATGGGAATCAAAGTAAATGTTCTTTTTACTGATGGATCACAACCCATCGGCAGAGGCATTGGTCCCTCACTTGAAGCAATGGATGTCTTGAGTGTTTTGCGAAACGAAAAAGACGCGCCTCAAGATTTAAGAAATAAATCGTTACTTCTTTCAGCGAGCATTATTGACATGGTTCATGGCACAAAAAACAAAAGTGGATTACAACTTGCAAAGGAAATCCTTTCATCAGGGGAAGCATACGAAAAGTTCCTTGCTATATGCCAAGCGCAAGGTGGTTTTAGAGAACCTGAATATGCTATCTATAAAGAAGATGTTATAGCAGAGAAATCAGGTATTGTTATTGAAATTGACAACAGAAGACTGGCGAAAATTGCAAAACTCGCTGGCGCTCCGCACGATAGCAAAGCAGGAGTATCGCTAAAAACGCCTTTGAACACACAAGTGCAAAAAGGAGATCTATTGTATTCTATATATTCAGAAACGAAAGGCGAGCTGAAATACTCGATCGATTACATGAAATCAGAAGAGGATATCATTTTAATTCAATAACGGTTATGAAAAAAATATATTTTGCTTTACCTGGAAATGAAGATTTGGCCGAAATACTTATTCAAAAAGAGCAGGCCGAAAAAGGAATTGTCGAAATTCGTTCTTTTCCTGATGGAGAAACCTATGTTCGAATTATATCTGATGTAAAGGATAAAAAAGTATTCCTAGTTTGCACCCTTCATCTACCAGACTCAAAATTGTTACCGCTTTACTTTTTGGCGAAGACCGCAAAAGAATTTGGTGCTAAAAGCATTTGCCTCATCGCTCCTTATCTTGCTTACATGCGTCAGGACAAAGCCTTCAATACTGGAGAAAGTGTTACTTCAACGTATTTTGCAAATTTAATTTCTGGATTTGTAGATACTTTAATAACGATTGACCCACACCTACATCGAAGAAGTTCTCTATCTGAAATTTACAGCATCCCCACCACAGTGTCACATGCCGCAAGTCATATCTCAGCTTGGATAAAATATACTATCGAAAAACCTATTTTGATTGGTCCCGATAGCGAAAGCGAACAATGGGTCGCTGAGGTGGCAAAAAATGCCAATGCTCCTTTTATAATTTTAAATAAGACTCGTCATGGCGACCACGATGTAGAAATATCTATACCAAATGTCGATCGGTACAAGGAGCACATTCCTATTTTAGTTGATGATATTATTTCAACAGGACGAACCATGATTGAAACGATTACACATTTAAAAAATGCAGGAATGAAACCCCCTATTTGCATTGGTGTACACGCAGTATTTGCTAAAAATGCTTATCAGGAAATAAAAAATTCTGGTGCTAAGGAAATTATCACCTGCAACACGATTCCGCATGAAAGCAATAGAATTGATATCAGTGATTTATTGATTCTCTAAGTCGACAATTGCAAAAAACTCAATAGTTCTTAAAACCACTGAACTGCTACTTTAAATAAAGTGAGCCATCTGAAAATTAACTGGCGAGAGCAAATCTTTCAGACCATACATAAATTTCAATATTCAAAAATACAGTTCTGCGTTAGCACTAGCTTTCATTTTAGTCTTTTATAAGAGTGTATTTACTAAATATTAAATTATCTATATAAAAGAGTCTTTTTCCTCGACTAACTCACCAATAAATCAGTTTTACAGCATTTAAAACATCTCATAATCAGTAGAATAATCGTATATTTGAGTAGTCTGCTATTATAAAAATTAATTCATGATGCTTATGAATGCCATTTTTAAGATAATCGAATTGATCAAATCTTTCTTACTTGAAATTGGAGAACTTTCCTATTTTGCCGGTCGCTTTTTCAGAGAGTCTTTCAGACGTCCCTTTGAATTTAAAGAATTTCTTCGTCAATGTTTTTATATGGGGAATCGCTCTTTGCTGTTAGTTGCTGTTACTGGATTTATTATAGGTTTGGTTTTTACTTTACAGTCACGCCCTACTCTACTTGAGTTTGGCGCCGTTTCTTGGATGCCCTCTATGGTAAGTATTTCAATAATTCGAGAAATAGGCCCTATTATCACAGCTTTAATTTGTGCAGGACGTATTGGTTCCGGTATTGGTGCTGAATTAGGGTCCATGCGCGTTACAGAACAAATTGATGCTATGGAAGTATCTGGTACCAATCCATTCAAATACTTAGTGGTCACCAGAATTATGGCTACTACTTTAATGCTTCCCCTACTCGTCTTTTTTGGCGATGCTATCGCTCTTTTTGGATCGTATTTGGTTGAAAATGTAAAAGGGCATGTATCTTTTTTACTGTACTTCAATCAGGTCTTTAATGCGTTGGAATTTGGAGATCTGATACCTGCTACAATCAAAAGCTTCTTTTTTGGCTTTGCTATTGGCTTAGTAGGATGCTTTAAAGGGTATTATTGTAAAAAAGGAACGGCAGGTGTTGGTGTGGCCGCTAATTCTGCAGTAGTCTATACCTCTATGCTCCTTTTTATTATCGATTTTATAGCTGTTTTTGTTACTAATATATTTTATGATTTATAACTAATTATGAGTACCAATATACAAGAGAGAAAAATTATTATAGAAATCAAAGACTTGAAAAAAAGCTATGGAGACAATCATGTTCTAAATGGTTTTAACATGACTTTGCATGAAGGTGAGAACTTGGTTATTATGGGAAAATCAGGCTCAGGCAAATCTGTAATGATTAAATGCCTGATCGGGCTAGAAAAGGCTGATAGTGGCTCCATTATGGTTATGGGAGAGCAAATTGGAGAGCTCAGTCGAACAACATTGGATGAAATCAGAACAGAAATTGGCTTTCTTTTTCAGGGGAGTGCATTGTATGATTCGATGACCGTCAGAGAAAATTTAGAATTTCCATTGCGTCGTCACACTAAAAAATTCGGAGTCCTAAAAGACACTACACCTTTAGTGATGCAAGCACTTGAAAATGTGGGATTAGCACATGCCGTAAACTTAATGCCAGCCGAACTTTCAGGCGGAATGAAACGTAGAATTGCCTTAGCGAGAACCCTAATTCTACAACCTAAAATTATTCTTTATGACGAACCCACAACAGGATTAGATCCTATCACAGCCAAAGAAATATTGATATTAATGAAATCAATCCAAGAAAAATACAATACATCATCTATCATCATTACACACGATGTCGATTGTGCCAGAGTAATTTCGAATAGAATGATATTACTGGTCGACGGTATTAATTATGCCGAAGGAACATTTGATGAATTATCAACTTCAACAGATCCAAAAGTGCAAGCTTTTTTTAAATAAGTATAGACATGGAAAAAACAACATCACAAAAAATAAGATTAGGCCTTTTTGTAATAATTGGGTTACTGATTTTTATATTAGCTACCTATCTCATTGGCGATAAGCAAAAAATGTTTGGAAAAACAAGTCATTTGGAGACTGTTTTCAATAATGTAAATGGTTTGCAAATAGGAAATAATGTCCGCTACTCCGGTGTAAATGTAGGAACTGTTCGTGGGATTGAAATGCTCAATGACACTAACATCAAAGTGGACATGATTATTGACAAGACTATCTTTAAACACATAAAGAAAGATGCAGTAGCTACTATTGGTTCGGATGGACTAGTTGGGAGTATGATTATAAATATTCTGCCTGGAAAAGGAACTGACGCGCCCGTTGAACCAGGAGATGAAATTCGCTCTGTAAATCGTGTCAGTACAGATGAATTATTGAACACCCTCAGTAAAACAAATAATAATGCAGCACTACTTACTGAAAACTTACTCACAATCACCGAAGAAATTAATGCTGGAAAAGGAACTATAGGCCTCTTATTAAATGATGCTGAGCTAGCTAGAGATTTAAAACAAACCATGCATTATTTAAAAATATCAGGAAGAGAAACCTCAAATGCCACTAAAAATTTAAACAAACTTCTTGAATCGATGAACAATAAAGACAACGTAATAGGTCTTTTAAAAGATACAGCTGTCGCCAATAGTATAAAGACAATCGTTAATAATCTAGATAATTCAAGTTTAGAAATAAATAGGGTTGTGACTAATCTTAATAAAACCATTCTAAACATTAAAGATGGAAAAGGCGCCTTGAACTACCTTTCTAATGATCCCAACCTTGTAAATAAAATTGACTCAACAATGACTAATGTCAATGAATCCAGTGCTAAACTAAACGAAAATTTAGAAGCTTTAAAACACAATTTTCTCTTCAGAGGTTACTTCAGAAGACTAGAAAAACAAAAAATAAAGGAACAAAAAAAGTAACATTTAAAAACTACAGATAAAGGAATCACAAAATAGTCCATTATCATTACTGTAGAAAAGCTAGGCGTAATTCTGAGTCCCACTAACTTATAAATTGAAAATATGGACGTACTATACCCCGGTATTTATCAAGTTGGTCTTGAAGACAAACACAAAATATAAACTAAAGTGCTGACTCTACTTTTTTTCTAATACTCACTTAATAATGGAGAAATACTCCGAATCATAGCTAGCTTCTGTTACTTTTATAAAAATTAGAGACTGCAAAAATTAAAAATTAGAGCATTTACTTACAGCTTATTAGCTTCTAAAAACAATGCTAAATCGCAAATATTTATTTATATTTAAAAATATATTTATGTTTTGACAAGCTAATGTATTATATTTCAGAAAATAGATCTCCATTATTGCTTGTGGAAACCATTAAAAATTAAAAAATATAATTAATTTTCTATGACAGTTATAATTTCACTTTGTCTGCTGCTGCTCATCGCATATTTATTTGACCTTACGGCATCAAGGACAAAAATACCATCAGTTATACTATTATTACTTTTAGGGTGGGTCGTTAGAGAAGCAACTTACTTTTTTGATATTGACCTACCAGATCTTACCGCTACTTTACCTGTATTAGGTACAATTGGACTTATTCTGATCGTATTAGAAGGTTCATTGGAACTAGAACTCAATAAATCTAAAATTGGATTGATAAAAAAATCATCTATAGGAGCTTTCTTGCCTTTGATTGTGTTAGCGTTTTCCCTTGCCTATTTGTTGCATTATTATGGAGGATACTCTTTTAGATCTAGTCTGATAAATGCGATTCCTTTTTGCGTAATCAGTAGCGCCATCGCGATTCCAAGCGTAATAAACCTTTCTTCTAGTCAAAAGGAATTTATCATTTACGAAAGTAGCTTATCTGATATTTTTGGAGTCGTATTCTTCAATTTCATTGCCTACAACTCTAGCTTTGGCTTAGAAACATTTGGATACTTTTGTCTGGAGATACTAATCATAATTGCAATCTCTTTTGTAGCAACTATATTACTATCCTTTCTTTTAAATAAAATTCAACACCACATTAAGTTTGTACCAATCGTTCTGCTCATTATACTAATTTACGAAATATCAAAAATATTCCATTTACCAGCACTTATTTTCATCCTAGTCTTTGGACTGTCAATTGGTAATTTAGATGAGTTAAGACACTACAAATGGACACAACAGTTTAGACTTGACCTACTGAACAAGGAAGTTCATAAGTTTAAAGAATTGATAATTGAAGCTACGTTTCTGGTTAGAGCATTATTCTTTCTTTTATTTGGGTATTTGATTAAAACCACTGAAATTGTAAATCCAGATACGTTTATCTGGGCTGTAGGAATTGTAGTAATGCTTTTTATTTTGCGTTTCATTCAGCTTAAAGTTTCTAAAATGCCTTTATTTCCTTTGCTTTTTGTAGCACCTAGAGGGCTTATTACAATCTTATTATTCTTGGGTATCGCTCCTGAGCATATGATCCTTTTAGTCAACAAGTCATTAATTATTCAAGTAATCTTGATGACAGCAATTATAATGATGCTTGGTTTAATGATAACAGCTAAAAAGAGAAAAACAATTCTAGAAGAAATAAGGAGAGCAAAAGAGGCAGAACTTAATGAAAATATAGCAGTCTAAAAAAAACCGCCAATTGGCGGTTTTTTTTTACTTAAATACTTTTTAAAGCATCTATCAATACGTCTATATCTTCTTTAGAATTGTAATGACTAAAAGAGATACGCAAACTTGGTTTTCTTAAATCTTCATCCGAAAGCATTTCAGCTAATACATGTGATGCCCTGATGCTTCCGCTCTGGCAAGCACTTCCCCGTGACACTGCAATCCCTTTCATATCTAAATGAAATAAAATCATGGCTGTTTTGTCCTTAGAAAAAGGCAATAAAACATTTAGCATATTGTAAAAACCGTCTTGACTTCCATTAACGATAAATCCAGGAAAATCGATTTCAAGTTGTTCAATTAAATACTTTTTCAATTCGGAAATCTGAGCTCTTTCAGTCTCTAAATTGGCATAGGAAAGCTCCATCGCTTTTGCCATTCCTGCTATTTGATGTACTGCTTCTGTTCCAGCTCGCAATCCTTTCTCTTGTTCACCGCCATAAAATAATGGTTGCAAGCCTGAATTTTTCCGTACGAATGCAAATCCCACACCTTTAGGACCGTGGAATTTATGAGCACTAGCAACCAAAAAATCAATAGGCAGCTCCTTCAGGTCAATTTCTTTCTTTCCAATAGACTGAACCGTATCAGAGTGCAATAGCGCATTGTATTGTTTGCATATTGGTGCAACCCTACTTAAATCTAAAACAGTTCCTATTTCGTTATTAACATGCATCAGACTCACTAAGGTTTTATGATTCTGCGCTAACAGTTCAACTAAATTTGTGATATCAATTTCTCCATTTGGCTTGACAGCAACGTAATCTACCTGAATATCAAATTCTTTCTGCAATGCCTGAACCGTATATAAAACTGCGTGATGCTCAATTTTACTGGTTATAATGCGCTTTACTTTCAAATCTTCCACAGCAGAACGAAGGATCCAATTATTGGCTTCCGTCCCACAAGATGTAAAAATAATTTCTTGGGCAGCAGCATTCAACTGCTTTGCAATTGATTTTCTGGAAAGTTCTAAAACACTTTTGGCATTTCGGCCAAAACTGTGAGTTGACGAAGGATTTCCGAAATCTTCTGCCATCACTTTGGTCATTTCTTGAATAACTTCGGGTCTTATGGCTGTCGTTGATGCGTTATCGAGGTATATCTTTTTCATTACTGCAAAGTTATGAAATATCAATTGTGTATTCTCCAATATCAATTGTCAATTTTTTAGCTATTTTTGTAAAAATATATTTTACAATGAAAAGAGTTCTAAGCCTATTGGTTTTTGTGTTAGCATTAAATGGTTGTGATGATGGTAATTTAATTCAAGAAGACATTAACTTCGAAGACGTAACAACCGAAAGTTGTTCTACAAATGATCTTATTTACAAGCTAAATGATAAAGAGGCACTGATTCTTGACATCCCTACTACCTCATTTACAACTGAACCTTCAACTGTAGGTGCGCCAACTATTATTGATATAAACTCAACAAATAGAGTTGTTTATCGACTTTACAATGGTACAGTTGCAACTGATAACATTTGTGAAACAATTGCGCCTGCAACACCTTACGTAACGGACCAATGGAGCGCAACAGCCGGTCAAATACAAATTTTTACAACGGCAGTAAAAACAGTAAACACAACTCAAAACAGTACCCGAATTACAGGCTACAATCATAACATAGTTTTCAAAAATATTACTTTTGCAAAAACTAACGGAACCCAAGTTTATGAAACATTCCCTTTTGGGGATTACGTAACTACAGCTACGAGTTTACCTTTTCTTTTTGATGAAACAGTAGAAAAATGTGGGACTTCTAATCAAATTTACAACTACACCACCAGTGAGGCACTAATGCTTAATATAGATCCAAGTCTAATTGTCAACGAAGCAACACCATTAAATACCCCTCGAACAGGGGTTATTGGAACGTCTACAAACATCTTTACTTATCGCTTATTTTCGGGGTTATTAACGGCATCCTATTTCTGTAATACAACAACCCCAACTACTCCTACCTTGAGCCAAGAATGGAATGGTGTCGCAGGTGTTCCAGGAACTAGTGGTATCATCGAAGTAACCACTACAACGAACGGACCGGGAAATTATAAACATACCATTGTCATTAAAAAAGCAACTTTAAAAAAAGGAAATAACAGTTTTTTACTGGGTGATAGTTTCACTTATGGAGTCCTATTAACCTCTAATTAATCGACCAGTTCTAGCCTAAAAAAAAACAAAAAATAGTCCCGTTTGTAATTACAAACGGGACTATTTTTTAAACTGACAGCATTTTATTTACTGTTTTGTTTAATAAATACTTCAGTGGCACCTTGACCATATTTTTGATAATTACCTTCCTGAAAAGCAATATTGTCATAGCGTCCCAATAAAAAATCCAGCTCTGCTTTTAGCACACCTTCACCAACACCATGAATAAAAACAATCTTCGGAATACGGTTGCGAATAGCAAATTCGATATGACGTTTAGCTGTTTCAGATTGCAAAGTAAGAATGTCGTAATTTGACATCCCTTGTTTGTTTGGCACCAATTTCTCTATATGTAAATCGAATTCCGGGGCTGATCTTTCGTGCTTATCTTTGCGTTCTTTAACAAAACTCCTCGGTTTTGGGATCTCTTTTTCTTTTGCTATTTCATCTCTATTAACTCTTCTAATAGAATCCATTAAGTTACTGGAATCGTTCATGTTAAGTAATTCATTGACAAAAAATGTCATCATGAATCCGTCCTCTGTTTCTATTGTAACCTCTTTATCTTTCACAGATACGACTACTCCATTTATGGCTTCGTCCAGCACTGAAACTTTATCTCCTTTATTAAACATCTTTTTCTTCTTTATCTTGATTATCTTGATTTTTACTCGGCGTTTTAGCGCTCAACTGCATCATGCCAAACATAAAAACGGCAATTGCAATTACGGTTATATACACATTTTTTTCCGCACTTACCTGCTCAAAGAAAGCAACAAGTATTGCCACAATCATCATTGGAATTATTAATTTTTTCATTTCTTTACCTATCAGATTCCAAATGTAATAAATTTAAAATTGGCTCTCTTTTTTATTAAATGGTTTGCTGAAATTTTGTAAATTGTAAAAAAACAAAACCTTTGAATTTAGAAAAATATATGATTCCTTGTCTAAGCAAAACACTCTTTGGAGTGGAGTGTTTGGGCTGTGGTTTTCAACGTTCATTCCTCTTACTTTTAAAAGGGGATCTTACCGCTTCTTTCCAAATGTATCCTGCCCTATTTACCTCGCTTTTATTTTTAGTCCTTCTTGGTTTTCATTTTATTTACAAGGGATTTATTTCTCAAAAATTAATTTTAGTTGTCGCTTTTATTAATGTTCTTTTTATGATTGCCGGTTACTTCTACAAACATTTTTAAGGAACTTCGATTAACCACAATTCAGCTCATTTATTTATTGATCCTACTCAAGATATCATTCATCATTTCGATTTGTATCTTTTGAATTTCTATTAATTCTTCTTGTTGATGTCTCACTAAATGATCCAGTTTTTCATGCAGCATTCTAATTTCAAGTTCCGATTTTAGATTAATCATATAATCCCTTCTCGCTCTGTCTCGATCTTTTTCTTCTTGGCGGTTTTGACTCATCATAATAACCGGAGCTTGCAAAGCCGCAAGACAGGATAAGATTAAATTCAATAAAATAAAAGGATAAGGATCAAATCCTTTATTGTACAAGATATATATATTTGATAAAATCCAAAGTACAATAAAAACTCCAAAAAGGATTATAAACTTCCAACTACCTCCAAAATCAGCCACTTTATCAGCGATAATCTGTCCAAAAGTTCGAGGCTCTGCTTTTTCTTCAATTGTACTTACCAGAGAGTCATACTCTTTTAGTTCATCATTAATTTTACTTTCAATATTCGAAAGCGCCCCTATTTCATTGGATAAATAGCTTGAGATGTATTTTTCCTTATATAAATTTAATTCTGTAACAGATAAAGATTGCTCTTTCGAAAAATTAGGGAAATCGTTTTGCATCAATGCTAAAATTGGATTTCGAATTATTTTCCCGGAGATCTTATCTTTCAAAGGGAATTCCTTATTTGAGAGATCACTTTTAAAAGTAGGTATACTAGCCATCTATATCGTTTTTACTATGCTAATTTACGGATTTAAAAACCTCCTTTTTAAAAAATAATGAACTCTGTACCTATTAGAATTTAAATCAGCACTCTTCTACTGAGACTATGGTCATTCTTCGAGTTTAATTCAAAATAGTTCAATATATTTGTTTCGTCTTATTTTTTGAGACCAAAAACAAAATTATGATCAAAAAGCACCTCAATTTTCACTTTTTTTTATCAATTTCTGAAGGAAATTGTTGTTGCAATGCCTAATTTCTGCATATTTAAAGCCTTTTCTACTAACCATTCAATCCCATAATCATGACAAAAGATCTGATTATTAAAAATATAATCTCTTTAAAGGGACATTCTTCAATTAATTACGGAATCAAAACAAAAATAGAAGATTTTACTGAAAAATTATTCTATACTTTATTTGATGCCAATGCTCCTTTGAGCGAAAGCATTGACGAACTTAAAATTCTTTTCAAAGAAATTTCTGTAATCGCCTGCAAAAAACCAAAAGGAATCTGTGATTCTATTTGGGATCAGTATCTGGAAAAATTGCCTTCGGTTCTTGAAAAACTAAATCAAGATGCTAATTATTTTTTAGAAAATGATCCTGCTTCCAATAGCATCGAGGAAGTATACCTTGGCTACCCTGGATTTTATGCTATCGCGATTTATAGACTAAGCCACGAACTTTATGTTTTAGACCTGCTCCTCTTTTCAAGATTAATGAGCGAATATGCCCATAGAATTACGGGAACAGACATCCATGCAGGAGCCAAAATAGATTCACCCATTTTCATTGATCATGCGACGGGTATCGTAATTGGAGAAACAACCGTTATCGAAAAAAATGTGAAAATATACCAAGGGGTAACCTTAGGGGCGCTTAGCGTGAGCAAAGATATGAAAAATGCAAAAAGACATCCTACGGTGGAGCAAAACGTATGCATTTATGCTAATGCTACCATTTTAGGAGGAAATACCGTAATCGGAAAAAACAGTATCATTGGTGGGAATTCATGGATTACCAAATCCATTCCTAAAAATTCACTAGTGACCAATACCACAACCACAGAAGTAAAAATAAAAGAACTAAGATAGCATGGAGCCTAAAAAATTATTAGACCTGATTGGGAATACCCCCTTGGTCGAAAGCGTCAATTTGATTAAAAATAAGAATGTAAAATTATTGTTGAAGCTCGAAGGAAACAATCCTGGAGGTTCTGTAAAAGATCGTGCTGCCTATAATATGATTGTATCCGCTTTAGAAAGAGGGGACATTAAAAAAGGAGATAAATTAATTGAAGCCACTAGTGGAAATACGGGAATCGCATTAGCCATGATTGCCCAATTATTAAATATAGAAATCGAACTTGTATTACCCGAAGATTCTACTAAAGAGCGTACCCAAACCATGCGCGCTTATGGTGCGACGGTAATCCTAACTTCTGCAAAAGAAGGAATATTAGGCTCAAGAGATTATGCCGACAAAAAGGTAGCTGAAGGCGGTTATATCATGTTGAACCAGTTTGCCAATGAAGACAACTGGAAAGCCCACTATAAAACAACAGGTCCAGAGATATGGAATGATACGCATGGCACCGTAACTCATTTTGTTGCTGCTATGGGGACCACAGGTACTATTATGGGAACGTCTACCTACCTAAAAGAACAAAATTCAAATGTACAAATAGTTGGTGCGCAACCGAGTGATGGATCTCAAATTCCAGGTATTCGAAAATGGCCGCAGGAATATTTGCCTAAAATCTTTGATGCCTCAAAAGTGGACCGTATTATTGAAGTAAGTGAAACAGAAGCACGTGCAATGACCAAGCGACTGGCGCTTGAAGAAGGTGTTTTTGCGGGAATGAGCAGCGGTGGTTCTGTGGCGGCGGCCTTGAAAATTGCCGAAGAATTAGAATCGGGGGTCATTGTTGCCATAATCTGTGACCGAGGTGATCGCTATTTATCATCTGATTTATTTGATTAAGATGATACAAATTATAAGGACCTCTGCTGAAAATCCTGATTTTATCGCCTTAATACAGGAACTCGACAAAGATATTGAAAATCGCGACGGGGAGGAACACAGCTTTTATGCGCAGTTTAACAAAACGGACAGCATCAAACACGCGTTAGTCGTTTACGAAGACGAAAGAGCCATTGGTTGTGGCGCTTTTAAAGTGTACAAAGACGAAGTTGCCGAAATAAAAAGGATGTTTGTTAATCCGGAAGACCGTGGTAAAGGCATAGCCTCAAAAATTCTGAAAGAATTGGAGTCTTGGGCAGAAGAAGAGAACTTCAAAAGCTGCATTTTGGAAACCGGTAAAAAATACCCGGAAGCCATCGCACTGTACAAGAAAAATGGCTTCGTCATAACCTCAAATTACGGACAATACGAAGGAATAGACGATAGTGTCTGTTTTAGTAAATCAATTTTAAAATAAGAAAAGGCTCCATTAACATAATGGAGCCTTTTCTTATTTATTTCAAACTTCTTTTTTATAGCAATGTGGCTGTTGTAGAAATCGCGGCAGTCAGTAATTTAGATATCGGACAGTTCTTCTCTGCTTTTGTGACTTGTTGTTGAAAAGCATCATCAGAAATCCCTTTTATTTTAGCATTTACCGTTAAATGAGAACTAATAACGGTTCCATCAACTAGATCAATATCGCATTTAGTCTCAATACTTTCAATTTCGAAACCCTCTTCGGTAATATAAGCCGAAAGTTGCATCGTAAAGCAACCTGAATGTGCTGCAGCTACTAATTCCTCAGGATTTGTACCTGTACCTTCTTCAAAACGAGATTTGAATGAATATTGAGTATTCTCTAATGTTTTACTTTGTGTCGTAAGCTTTCCAGCACCTTCCTTAAGAGAGCCGTTCCATACTGCGGTTGCATTTCTTTTCATAATTGTGTTTTTTTTTTAATTTACTCAAAGCTACCCTTTTTAAAATGTAAGTTTTTAAGCCCATCCTTTTTTTAACTAAATTTTAAAATTTGTCTTCAAATTGAAGGTGTGAGAATTAAAAAGCCAACCCAAATCTAATTGGACTGGCTTTAAACTAACCATTATTTAAAATTTAATTATTTTTTAATTAATCTAACTGTTTTTGTCTCAATTCCTTGATTGATTACTGTTATGTATGAACCTGCTGGTAAATCTTCACCAAATAGTGTAGGTTGTGCGTCATTTTTATTAATGACTTTTACCAATCTGCCCAATAAATCAAACACTTTCACTTCCACTTTTTCATTGCTACCTCCCTCAATTGCCAATGTAAATTGATTATTAGAAGGGTTAGGGTAAGCGATTACATTGAATGGAACCAGTTCCAATCCTACTGGTGCTAATATTATTTTCTTAGCCGTTACTACTGAACTGCTGCGGGCAGTTGAAGCATTTACTGTTAGAGCTAAAGAGTTAGTGCTAGTAGCGAATTTAGAATCACCACTATAATAAGCAATAATATCATGTGAACCAGCAACTAGATTAGCAATTTTTAAAGTTACTGAAGTCACTCCACTTGTTGTACTAACTACCCCTTTTGAAAGGTAATTTGCCCCATCATAAAAATAAACATAACCTGAAGGATTTGCAGAATTTGATTCTGTAATTGTTGCTTTAAATGTTATTTCTGTACCATAATTAACCGGTGATGTAACTGGACTTTGCATTACAAAACCTAAAGCTGTTGGAATAGTACCAATGGAACTTGAGGAGCCATGAACCTGAAGGTTACCTCCATCTATAATCTGTTCTGCAGATTGTATTCCGTTCCAATTACTTGAGAACCAAACTCCACCTTTGCTTGAAGTAACTGTAATTCCTATAGAATCATATTTCCCAGGCTCACCCATATCGGTCATTGTTACGTGTAGTAAAGCACCACCATCAACTGACGTTGGATAACCATCCGTTACGTACATCTTGATGTATTCAGGTGAAGCAGAATTGGTATAGGTAATATCTTTAATATTACATTTACCATCAAAGACTGCTTTTGCTGGACCTGTAGTAGATGATTCGACAATTAAGCTCAAAGAACTCATTGCATTCCCTTTGATCTGATAAACATGTAATTTGCCGTCAGCTTCAGTTCTACGGAAAATAGAATTGATATTACCCTGAAGGTTTTTACCGCTTTTGTTGTACTTGACATTAAAACCAAAATTATTTTTTCTACCAGCATCGCCAGCAAGTTGACCATTAGAGTTTTTAAGTATCATATAACCACCTCCTGTGATGAAGTCATTAAGCGGTTTGGAAACTGTTATTACAGTATTGTCATCAGAATTATTTCTTATATAATAGCCATTGTCAACTATCATTCCAATTGTATACTGTTCAGAATCTCCACTACCTGTACTTGCACTATTCCAAACATAGCTTACAGTTCCAGTTTTTAAATCAGCAAGATTAACTAAACCAACAGATAACCAATCAGAAATAGGTGCATCACCAGCATCCCGATTAACAAACCTCACTTTAGCATATCTGATATCACCTGCATAGGCATCATATAAAGGATCCCCTGATTCGGCAGTAACATCCCTTACTGTTGCATTCAAAACAACAGTTGCAGTGTTTGAAGTACTGCTTGAAGTCGAAACAAATGTCGACCCTGTATAATAAACACGGGCATCTTCTTGAGTTACTGTTAACGGTCCAGTATTATCATTTGTTATACCACTTAGATTACTTGAATTAGGCGTAAAAACTGCAATTACCTTATATGTACCAGGAGCTTGGGTGATAATAAAGTCTTTACTAACGGTGTTTCCTGACGTGAACGAAGCTGAACCAAGCGTGATGATTGGGTTGCTATTCAGTTGAATTTTAAATGCTACAGTACCACCAGTAGCATTTAATTCAGCTTGACCAGTTGAAGAAGTAACAGTCGCGATTAAAGTAACTTGATCAGAATACTGAACAGAAACAGAAGCAACAGTAACAGATGTTGATGCAGGAGTGATAGTAACATTAACTGTACCACCGATAACTTTATAGTTTGTATTAGATGAAGTAAGGTTATTTGTGACAAAACTGGTGTAAAATCCTTGGTTACTGCTTGAAACAGTTGCGCTACCCCCAATTGAAACAGGATCACCGTTTACAATGTTGCCTGCAATTAAGTTTGCTGCTGCAAAGGTCACTGAACCATCGAATGCTCTTGTTCCTGTGAAGTTAAGTGAGCGTTTGGTTATTGCCAAAGTTCCATTTACATATGAAACATCGTAGTTGCTTGTTACATCAACTAAGGCGGCATTTTTTATAACTGCTGCACTCGCTACGTTGTTGCTGGAGCCAAAGGCTGTTTGAGAACCAATTACGGTAACAGCAGACAACGTCTGACCTGAAGCTAGTGTTCCTGATCCAGTGATTGTGAATCCTAAGTTTGTTAGAGCTGTTCCATCATATACTTTGGTGTCACTGCTAGCAGTGATTTCAAGACTACGTTTGGTTATTGCCAAAGTTACTGGTGTCCTGCTTGTGCTTTTACAACCTGAAGCAGAAACTGATTCTGCATAAGCAGTAATAGTTGGCCCTGCATTTGTACCTGTTGGTGCTGAAATTACATTTCCAGCGGAAGATGCATCATAATAAACCACAGTAGAACCTGATGGTGCTGTTGCAGTTGCGGAATGTGAGGTCCCATCATAGGGGGCATTATAGTTATTTGCTCCAGGAGCTGAAGGTAAAGGATTGGTTGATATAATAGCATTTCCTGTCATATTACTTGTACAACTCCCATCTACTCTTGTAGCAACTACTGTGTATGTTCCAACAACAGTTTGTGTGCCAAAACTGATTGAGGATCCACTTGTACCTAGAACTGCAGAACCTGTTATGATTGCATCTTTATAAAGATGATAGCTAACTCCTGTTTCTGAATTTGATAATCCTACTGCTAGTCCCGCACCCCCAGAACAATATGCACCACCACCAGTTACTGTATATATTATGGGGGATGTACATGGGGATGTAACAACTTGATTTAATTCAGTTGATGTAGAGCTGTTATATACGGATCCTATAGCACCGTATTTAGCAGTTATAATATGTGTTCCTACTACTAATGTGCTTGTTGTAAACGTTGCCGTTGACTTGTTTGATGTAGTTGATGAAAAAGCAACATTCGAAGCTAATACCGTATTCCCATCCTTGAAATCAATTGATCCTGCTGGAACTCCTCCTGCTGATGTACCATTAACAGTTGCAGTAAAAGTAACTGTGGTTCCTAAACTTGATGGATTTGTAGATGAAGTTAAACTAACAGAAGTATTATCCTTGTCCGTAAACTTCCACCCTGCATAAGTAAAAGAACCGTCTCCTCTTACAGAACTGGTAGCACTTAATATAAAAGTAGCTCCAAGAGAATCTCCATTTGTAGGTACAATCCAGATTACTCCCTCAATAACCCCTCCTCCATCAGCCTGAACTAGAAATGGTTGGTGATTTGGTTCATCGATCCCATTAGGGTCTTCGCCTTCATGAACGATTTGAAGCCAAACTTTTTCATTAGGCAGGTATCCACGCCCCGAAATAATAACTTCTCCGCCGGGGGGATAATCTTGTTTATCAGTCTCTATAGTTGTCGTCCCTGTGACCGCACCTGCCGGAGCATTCTCAATTGTCGCCTGCGCAAAAGCGCCAGAGGCAAAAAACAAATTGGTGATTAAAAACACTAAAGTCAATAATCCAGATTTAGGTAGAAATGTTTTCATATTTAATAGATAAAAAATTATAAAACAGTGAACTGGGTATGTGAAAGTTTTATTAAAATAAATCAACAGAACCGGGATTTCTGTCTCTTTTATTTGGAATGTCGTAACCATTACTCTCAAAAAAAGACGCTTTTTTGTAGGTTAAAAAGCATCTTAAACGTCTGATTTTTATCAAACAGAAATCTAAATTATATTATTTCTTAAATACAATTAACATTTTTTTTATATTTCCGACGAAAGTGTTAAAAAAAACTATAAACTACATACATAGCAAATAAATAAAGAACAAAACACATAATAAATCTTAAAACTAAAGTATAATTGTGTTAAATAATTATTGTTGAAATGATACCAATATAAAATCCGCAATAAAATTAATTTTATTGCGGATTTCAAAAATAGAATACCTTCATCTAATTTGGCAATTAGAAAATAACGGTAAAAGTGGAACCTCTATTTTGCCCCTCACTTGACGCATTAAGTTGTCCTTGATTTTTTTCTACGATTTTTCTACACAAGTACAAACCAATTCCTGTCGAACCTTCATTTGATGTTCCCAGTTTGCTCATTTTTGTAAATTTTTTAAACAACTCCTCTGTCTGGTTATGATTAAATCCAATTCCATTATCAGAAACACTAAAAATTAATTTTGTGTTTTCTTTATAAATTCTCAAATTAACTTCACTATAGGGATAGGAAAATTTTATGGCATTATCAATCAAGTTCACTAGTACCCTAATTAATAATTCGTCCTCAATTAATAATTCGTCCTTTTGTATTTCAATAGATACGTTTAATTTAATTTTTTTAATTATCAGTAATTGCTGTACTAGATTTTCAACAGTTTCGATAATAGAATCAAAATGGATTAATTTTAAACCTGGACTCGTTTTTAATACCTCATCTTGTTCCTTTAGTAATTTTAAAAAATTTTCAATGTACAAAAACTGTTGATTGGACGACTGGTATATCAATTCTGCTAATTCTTTGATTTCATCTGATGGATCAGCTTCTAAAATGAGGGTTGCTAATGACTCTGAGGCTGTCCCGCAAACGTTTTTAAATCATGAGAGAGCAAATAGACCAAGTCTTGCTTTTCAACAATAAATCTCTCATGCTCCAATATTGTTTCTTGAATGTTGCGCATTAAAAAACCAGCCTCATCATGAAAATTCAAAGGCAAGTCTGGCACCTGTCTCTCTTTCTTATAATTTCTCAATGCCTTAGAAGCAATTTCGATGGGCTTAATTAAATGTTTTAAGATCGCTAAAGTAACCCCCGAAGCAAATAAAGTCATCAGCAGTGCAAAAATTAATATCTCATTGGGGGAAAATGAAAAATTTCCATAAAGCACTAAAAACAACAACCCAATTAGAGGAATATGAATCCCAATAAAAGCAACAAATAAAAATTTGAAAGCATAACTTCTACTAAGAAAATTGATTTGAGATAATTTTTTATAAAAAAACATAATTGTATTTATTTCAATGATATACGTGAAAAATTATTTTTGAGTTTAAATCTAGCTTAAAAAAAAGCATTATTCATGAATATCCCACATAAATACATAGGAATCAGATAAAAGAACACTTAACACTCTAATTTTAGCAGCTACCTTGATAATATTAGCAGTATTAAAAAAATAAAACTAACTTTATTTTCTTTAAGCACTACATCTTATGGCAATAGAAATAGAAGATCAAGACTGGCCTTATTTAAACAAATACAAAAAAGAAAACGCATTACTAGATACCACACAAACTGGCGAAAACAGAATTGTTTTTATGGGTGATTCCATAACCGAATTTTGGAGCAATGTCCACCCCGAGTTCTTCCTCGAAAAATCTTATATCAATCGCGGAATTAGCGGACAAACTTCACCGCAAATGTCACTTAGATTTAAAGCCGATGTTATTGACTTAAAGCCAGCGGTAGTCGTAATTCTTGCTGGTGGAAATGACATAGCTGGAAATACAGGGCCTTCAACTCTTGAAATGATTCAAAACAATATTTTTTCGATGGTAGAACTCGCGCAAACACATCAAATCAAGGTTATTCTGTGTTCCGTTTTGCCTGCTAATTATTTTTATTGGAAACCAAAAGAAAAGCCTGCCGATACTATTCTAGCTTTAAATAAAAGTGTTAAAAGTTATGCTAAGGCAAATGATATTCCATATGTCGATTACTACTCAGCTATGGTTGACGATCAAAAAGGGCTGCCACTCGTCTATTCAAACGACGGAGTGCACCCAAACAAAGCTGGTTATCAGCTAATGGAACCAATTGTTGAGAGGATTATCGCTTTGTATGTATAATAAAACAAGCTAGTAATTAATATTTATTAGTGCCAAACAATAAACCCTAGTCAAATTACTTAATACTACTATTTATGAAAAACTTAAAATTATTAATCTTGGTAATTGGACTAATTGTTACAAGTTGCAGCAATGATAACGGGACTTCTCAAGAACAAGAGGCGCAAAATCTTGAGAAAATGCATGCTGAAATTCTGTCCCTTGCAGTCAGTAAACAATGTGAGAATCCAGCTGACTGGAACTTTACCCCAATTGGTTCTAAAGCCTGTGGTGGACCTACCGGATTTATCGCCTATTCACTGAAATTGAATACGACCGACTTTCTTGACAAAGTGGAGAAATACACAAATTCCCAAAAAGAATTCAATAATAAATGGGGGATTATTTCAACTTGTGACGTCCCTCCTTCCCCAACAAGTATAAAATGTGTAAATAATACGGCGGAATTAGTTTATTAGAAATACGGCCACAGCGATTTCGCATGAAAAAATTTGGCCGTTTTGATAGCCAACAAACAAATTCATTTTAAATTTTTAAATCATACAACTAAACCAATAATTATTTATAAGTGAAGTTGTGTTTTTAGATTATGAACTACAACAAAAATTATTAGAATCTGTAGTTAAGAAATTAGGAAGGACTAATTATTAGTAATTATAATATTTTTGATTCTTTTTTCTTTATTTTATTAGGAAATTTACTAGTTTTGGCTCCGCTAAAAAACGGTCCAAACAAAATAACCTATTTTATGAAATTTTTAAAAATCATCTTCCTATCGTCATGCGCTTTATTATTGAACAGTTGCGCATCAAGTTACCACCCTATCAATCCAGCAGCTCTAAATTACCTTTCAAAAAACACAAACAATGGCGTTACTTTTGAATATAAATACAGCTTGCTTGATAAAAAGTATGCAAAAAAAGAATACAAAAGGAACCTAAAGCTAATCGCAATTAAAATTACAAATAATACAGAGAAAGATTTGGTTTTCGGGAGAGATCTCGTGCTAACATATGACGACAATACGGTGCTTTATGTAATGGAAAAAGAAACAGTCTACAGAATGTTAAAACAAAGTCCTGCCTCTTATCTATGGTATTTACTTTTGTCTCCAACACAATTTATGAAAACCGAAACTAATTCTTATGGCTACACCGAAACTTCGAGTTCATTTCCTATAGGTTTAATCCTTGGACCAGGTTTAGCGGGTGGAAATATGATTGCCGCAAGCTCAGCTAACAAAAAATTCAACACTGACTTGAATGATTACGACCTCAATGGAAAAACTATCAAAAAAGGAGAAACTAGCTACGGGTTAATTGGTATCAACTCCACTAATTTTGATTCAATAAAAATTAAAATGCAGTAATATTATATTGATTAATACAGTAAAATCTGCTACTTACAAAACATAGTCTAAAAGCTCAAATCAACTAAATTTGGGCTTTTTTATTTTAAAAAGTTAACGCTTTAAATATTATTATTGAACGTTGTAGAATCGATACTCAACAACAATCACAACTCCATAAAAACAAAAACCCAATCACTACTTAATAGGATTGGGTTTTTAGTTTGAAAGTAGTCTACTATTATTTCAAAACTGTAAATACGATTTTTGAATCGTCATACACTCGTTGTGTTTGCTTTTTAAAATCTTCCGGTTTTGCATAAAAGATATTCTCTACAAAAGTTTGCGGATTCAGGTCAATCAAAGGAAACCAAGTGCTTTGAATTTGGATTTGGATTTTATGTCCTTTCTTGAACGTATGCATCACATCTTGCAGTTTGATATTTACCGCTGTTTTCTGATTTGCCACAAAAGGCTCTGGTTTAGAAAAACTATTTCTAAAACGACCGCGCATCACTTCGCTTCGCACCATCATGTGGTAATTACTCATTTTTAAATATGGTGCTATCTCAGCAGTTTCTGGTTCGTCACTAGGAAAAACATCAATTACTTTTACAATCCAGTCAGAATCTGTTCCTGAGGTGGAAACTTGCAGTTGTGCCAAAATATCACCAGCTAACGTCATATTATCCTCTAAAATCTCGGTTTCATATACCAATACGTCAGGACGTCGTGCCGCAAAACGCTGGTCATCGGTCATGTATTTTCTTGGTGTAATCCCTTTTTGATTGATATCTTCGGTAAAAGGAACTGGTTTTTTAGGATCACTAATGAACTCTTGGAAACCCACACCATTTTGTGCCGTGCTCATTAATTTATCTTGTGCCAAATAAAAGCTAGTTTTCGCTGCATTTTTTGGAGGCCAAACATCATAGGTTTTCCAATCTTTGGATCCAGTATCAAAAACATAGGCTTCCGGCAGTTTGTTTTCTCCTTTACCATTATCTTTTAAGAAATGGCGAAAAAAATTGGCTTCAATATTTTTTTGAAAGAACCCTGAAATACTATCCCCGAAGTTTATGTTTCCAATAACTGCTTTGGCTCCATTTCTTGCCCAATCTCCATGACTCCATGGTCCCATAACAATCGTATTGTAATTTTTGCTGGTCTTCTCTATAGCTTGATAGGTATTCAAAGGTCCATATAAATCTTCGGCATCAAACCAACCTCCTACCGTCATAACTGCAGGTTTGATATCTTTTAGATGTTGCAGAATGCCTCTTTTTTGCCAAAAATCATCATAACTCGAATGGTCTTTTAGCTGTTGCCAAAACTCATCTTCTTTTCCATAATAGGTATCCAAATTAGACAAAGGTCCTGCATTCATAAAAAACTGATAATCATCTTTTGTTCCTAAGTCGGGGAGTTTATACCAAGCAGTGGATGTACGTTCCGTTTTTTGAATACCAAAAAGTGGTGTCGCTTTCCAATAACTCAATAAATACGCTCCGTTATGATGAAAATCATCAAAAAAGAAATCACTTATACAGGCCTGAGGTGAAACCGCTTTCAATGCAGGGTGCCTACTCAATAAAGAATAAGTAGAGTAAAACCCAGGGTATGAAATTCCCCAAACACCTACATTTCCATTATTGTTGTCTGCATTTTTAACTAACCAGTCAATTGTGTCATAAGTATCTGAAGCTTCATCAACATCCTTCTTTGACTTTTTATTAGGAATGAAAGCGCACATGTTGTCATACAAACCATCACTCATCCAGCGTCCGCGCACATCTTGATACACGACAATGTAGCCTTCTTTCATCATGGTTTCGCTAGGGCCAATGCTTTTCTTGAATTGGTCAGGGCCGTAAGGAGCGCAACTATATGGCGTACGCTGCATGATCATTGGGTATTTTTTCGAATGGTCTTTGGGTGTATAAATTGCAGTATAAAGCGATGCTCCGTCACGCATTTTAATATGCACTTCTTTCTTAGTGTAATTGTCACTAACAGTATTTGGGTTATTGTCTTGTGCAAAAACACCAGCGGTAATTGCGAAAATCGCAATAAGTAATAGTTTTTTCATTTAAATAATAGCTAATTATAGAGCCGTAAAGATATTTAGAATAATAGTATAATGAAATATCCTGTGAGAGAACTTTGATATATCATTAAAAGTGGGTATTGTGGGAGTAGTTTTTAAAGTGTCTATTTACCCTGTAACGAAATAGCCACAACTTCGTCTTGTTTATAAAACACACTCAATTTATGAAAACAACCCTATTAACTACTTTTATTTCACTGCTTGTATTTCAGTTAGGAATCGCTCAACACATAAGAGGTAAAATTATTGATGCAGCGACCGGCGATAATATTCCGTATGCTAATATTAGGGTAAACAACGCAGAAAACTTGGTTTCTAATGGTGAAGGCTATTTTTCGCTTTCGGAGAGCAGCAGTCAGGACGAAACATTGCTTGTGGTTTCCTATTTGGGTTTTGTTAATCAACAATTAACTGTGGGCGAATTGAAAAAACTTGATTTTACGATTAAACTCCTACCTGCCGTTTACGAACTAGATGATGTTGAAGTGTCTAACATAAAACCAAATCCCTACGAGATTATGGCAAATGTAAAAGCCAACTTGAGCCGTAATTATACAACTGGCGAAAAAGGGTCAAAAGAAATGTTCTTTTATAGAACCTCTAGCTATTTTAATCCTTCCATAATAGATGTCGAAATTAACGAATCAACTGGCTTTAGCAAACAAGCATTATCAAAAATCAACAATGACTTGCAGTCTTTTTCTAGTAAATTAATTTCGCATCCACCAGTGTCATTTACTGATATCCTTTGTTATTATTATTCGGTTAAAACAAAAAAAGCAGAGAAGTTTGTGTTTACCTCTAAACTAGATGTTTTAAAAGCCACTCTTTTAAAAAATGAAGGCGAGTCTACTTCCTTAGACGATTTAGAAAAAAAAGGAAAAAACCTGATGCTACAACACCTCGATACTACTAAATTTTACCGCATAAAAAGCGGACTTATAGGATCAAGGGATACTATTTCGCTACGTAAAGACTTCAATAGAAAGAAAAAAACAGGTGTTAACATAGAAATAAACAGCCAGTTAACTGCTACTAAAAGCAACCTGAACAGCTTGATGTATCAAAACAATTTGTTAAACAACAAGAGGTTTGATTTTATACAAAAACCAGAGTTATATGACTATACTTTTGAAGGTACTACTTACACTAATGAAAATGAATTTGCTTACGTTCTTACTTTTAAACCTCGAAAAAGCAAAGCCATGTATGTGGGTAAACTTTATATTTCTGAAACGGATTATGCCGTCTTACGCACGGATTATGTCCTAGACGAAGGAGAGAAGGCACATAATTTTAATATGAAGTTTCTTTTGGGAATTAAAGTATCTGAGAATATTAGTAAAGGAACGATTATTTACAAAAAAAGAGCTGAAGACGACAGCTACTACATGCAGTATGCAGCTACCGAAACTGGAAATTACTTCTATCTCAATCGCCCATTAAAACTTATAGAATTAACTAGCGGCGAAAAAGATGTATTGGCACTTGATTTTAAAATCGAAGCCAACACTCGCAATAAAACAGAGTTCCTAAATATGTCGCGCACTGAAACAACCGTTGCTGCCATTGAAAAAATTAAAGAACAGGACTTCAAGTATATAACGATTAAAACGTATGACCCAAAGATCTGGAAAGATTACAATGCTATCGAACCGTTGCAAGAGATGAAACAGTTTAAAGCGATTAATTAACGTCATAAAATAGCTCAGACTAGCAATCTCCTTCTATTTATGGTGAAATGAAAACAGCAGTCTAAAATACTTAATACTGTTAAGAAAAACCCAATCATCAAGTTCTGTTCTTGTCTTAAATTGTGAATGTTACCTTTGTATAAAACAAATTAAAGCAATGATTCTACTTGACGAAAAATACTCCTCTATACAACTAGACCCTAGCTGGTTAACTGACTATTTTGGTGTAGACCCTCAAATTGCCCATTACATCAATCTTCCTATACTCCTTTTGGGTTTGCTTATTATTTGTTTTATCGCCTGGCTTTTAACCAAAAAGATCATTGTTGATTCGATTCACAAATTATTTTTAAAAACTAAGATTACCTGGGACGACATCTTAATCGAAAAAAAAATATTTGATAAACTTGCTTATATCATTCCGGCGCTTCTTGTCATTCTTACTGTGCCGTCTATTTTTGCAGAATATCCTACGCTTTCAAGTTATATCGTTACGTTAGCCATGATAATAATCCTCATGGTAATCATCTGGACGATTATTGCTTTGCTGGCTGTCTTTGACGAAATACTGTCTAAGTCTCCTATTTTCATGGATAAACCCATTACGAGTTACATTCAAGTACTGAATATTATTGTTTATTTCGTAGGCGGAATTCTTATCTTGTCGTTACTTTTAGGAAAGAGTCCGTTTTACTTTCTGGGAGCAATGGGAGCAATGACTGCTATTTTATTATTAATTTTCAAGGATACCATTTTAGGTTTTGTTGCGAGCATACAAATGTCAGTCTATGATATGGTGCGCGTGGGCGATTGGATTGCTATGCCTAAATATGACGCCGATGGAGATGTAATGTCCATCAATTTAAGTACCGTTAAAGTTCAAAACTGGGATAAAACAATCACCACAATTCCTACTTATGCTTTCATTACTGATTCCTTTAAAAACTGGCGCGGGATGAGTAATTCAGGAGGCCGAAGAATCAATAGAGCCATATATCTTAAGGTGAGTAGTTTTTGTTTTTGTGATGATCAAATGCTGGAACAGTTCAAAAAATATACGCTTATAAGAGACTACATCCTTGAGAAAGAAAAAGAAATTAAAAAATCTAATTCGACGTTAATTGACAATGAATCTAACCTGGTTAACGACAAAAGCTTGACTAACATTGGTGTTTTTAGAGTTTATGCAGAAAACTACATTCTTTCTAATCCTAATATCAATATCGAAATGACGCATATGGTTCGGCAATTAGACCCAACTTCTAAAGGGATGCCGCTAGAAATCTATTGTTTCACTTATGAAAAAGAATGGGAAAAATATGAGGTAGTCAAATCTGATATTTTTGATCATTTACTAACGATTACCTCTCAATTTAAATTAGAAGTTTTTGAAGAACCTACAGGAAAAGATTTTCGGAATTTAGTTGATGTTAAGGCTCAGAAAACAGAGGCAGCCCGTTTTTATTCCCAATCCTAATTAACAAAGAGATCTTGCATTACCGTTAGTCATTTACTCTTAGTTCTAAGGAATAACAATCGATACAGAAATCGTAGCTTTATCAAAATACAAGGCTTGTGGTAACGGTCGTTCCTTCTGTCCAGAAACAACTTTACTTCCTCGTAAACGTAATTTTGTCTAGTTTTGTATTCAATTAAAGTAGAACTAAGTAATTATGCTTTCTAAAACACAGTTTAAAGAATGGTTTGACCGCTATAAGTACGCGGAATTGGCTGCTACATCGGCTGCATTACTGGGTTCGCAACTTAGCCGTATCTTTAGTGGCTTGACCACAGCCTACTTGATTACATTTATCGAATATTTTGCCTTCTATAGTGTAATTACTGGCATGGCGTATTGGCAATCTGCAAAAAGGAATAAAGCCATACAACAAAAGACGACCTTGAAGGACGTGCTTTTGATAATCAAAAACCTATTACTGGAGTTTGGGTATCCTGCGGTATTGGATATTCTATTTATCCGTCCGTTTTGTATGTATTGGTTGCCTATCCTCACTGGAAACTCATTAACTGGTATTATGGCTGGGAAAGTTTGTGCTGATGTGGTTTTTTATTTTCTGACTATCGTAAATTACGAATGGATGAAAAGTAAAAATCATTTTTAAGTCAAATTACAATTGGCAGCAATAACAAGAATTAAAATTACGCTTTTGTATTTTTAATAAAATCACCCTCTTTAGAAAAAACTTGTATCATATATTGATTATCTATATAAACGCCTATTTCATAAGTAACCACTTGTTGATTACTTGTAACCATTAATGCTTCCATAATTGGAAAAGTGGGATACTTTTCTTCCATATAGTTACGAGCACCTTCAGGTAATTCAAGGTAGTCTATGGTAGCCGCAAAAGCTATTTGATTGCCATTAAAATCATATACTGACTTACAATATCTGTTGTCAAATATAAATTTAGCCTCATACACTAATTCTTGATTATTCTCGCCCTGATATCTAGTAAACCAGACTGGATCTTTGGCAGAGAAAACCGCGTTAAATGATTCGGCTACCACTAGTGGAACATTTCGTTCTATTTTTGAGCGACCATCATTTTGCGCTTCAGATATTAGTCCAAAAAACATAAAAAACAATAAAAATAAATTCTTAAAAAAAGTTTTCATAACTAATATTTTTACTAAAATTACCTCCTTTTATTGGAAATCAAAAATATTCTCTTTGGTTTAGCTAAATATTATGATTTTGACTTCTTCTTTATCCAATCGCGATTACAACCTACGCTCCCCTGCCCCTGATTCTAGCGGAAAACCCGCAGGGTGAAAAGCTTTAGAATACTTGCCGGTAAAGAGCGACCGGCGGAAGCTCCTTTACTGGGATAGTATTCTTGCTTGTAGAACTGGGGATTTGTAGCGGAAAGCGGGAATAGGCTCAAATAAAAATCATCACTTTTTGAAAATATTAAGGTACAAACGCTTATTTTTGCGCCATGGCAAAGAAAAATACAGATAAGGTGGTGTTTCACCAGATAAAAGTCATCGATGCAGGTGCAAAAGGAGTATCAGTAGCGAAAGCTCCAGACGGTAAAGTAGTGTTTATCCCGAATGTGGTTCCGGGCGATGTGGTTGACGTGCAAACTTTTAAGAAGCGCAAGGCCTATTATGAAGGAAAAGCAATTCACTTTCATGAATTTTCAGAACATCGTATAGAACCTATCTGCGAGCACTTTGGTGTTTGTGGCGGTTGTAAATGGCAAAACATGAAATACAGCCAACAGTTGTATTACAAACAAAATGAAGTGTTTAACCACTTGCAACGCATTGGCAAAGTAGAACTTCCTGAATTTGAACCAATCTTAGGTTCAGAAAAACAGTTTTTCTATAGAAACAAAATGGAATTTTCGTTTTCGAACAGCCGTTGGTTGACAGAAGCCGAAATAGGAAGTACTGAAGATTTAGGAAACAGAAACGCATTAGGATTCCACATCCCGAAAATGTGGGATAAAATCTTAGACATAAACAAATGTCATTTACAAGAAGATCCATCAAACGCAATCAGAAACGAAGTTAGGGATTTTGCTAATGCAAATGGTTTGACTTTCTTTAACCCAAGAGCACACGAAGGTTTGCTACGTACTTTAATGTTACGTACTTCTTCTACTGGAGAAATCATGGTGTTGATTCAGTTTTTTGAAAATGACAAAGCAAATAGAGAGTTGATTTTAGATCATCTATATGAGAAGTTCCCGCAGATTACTTCTTTGCAATATGTGGTGAATAATAAAGCAAACGATACTTTATACGACACAGACATTAAATTATATAAAGGACGCGATTACATCCTAGAAGAAATGGAAGGTTTGAAATTTAGCATTAATGCCAAATCATTCTACCAAACCAACTCTGATCAAGCGTATGAATTGTACAAAATAACGAGAGATTTTGCTGGTTTGACAGGAAATGAAATCGTTTATGATTTATATACTGGAACAGGAACTATTGCTCAATTTGTTTCTAAAAAAGCAAAAAAAGTTATAGGTGTCGAAAGTGTTCCTGATGCAATCAAGGATGCGAAAGCAAACGCAGTACGTAATAATATAGATAATTGTGAATTCTATGTAGGAGATATGAAAGTCGTATTTAACGATGCTTTTATCGCGCAACACGGACAACCTGATGTTATTATCACTGATCCACCGAGAGATGGAATGCACAAAGATGTGATTGAACAAATCATGAAAATTGCCCCTGAAAAAATCGTTTATGTAAGTTGTAACTCCGCGACACAAGCGCGTGATTTAGCCTTGATGGACGAGAAATACAAAGTAGCTCGCGTACGTCCTGTGGATATGTTTCCGCAAACGCATCACGTAGAGAATGTGGTTCTTTTAGAAAGAAGATAAGATTTCTGATTTAAGAATAGTGATTTTTGATTGCTGATTTATTTTTTAAAATCTAAAATCAGCAATCGTTAATCGACAATCTTCATTCAATAAAATTTTTATGAAAAAAATAATACTGTTACTGTTTGTTATCGCCTTGTCGTTCTCCGGTTGTGAGAAAGATGATATCTGTGATGCCGATACAGTTACCACTCCCCGTTTAGTAATTTCATTTTACGATGCAAACAATCCATCTGAACTGAAAGAAGTGACTAATTTAACCATAATTGGAGAAGGAATGACCGAAGGGGTTACTTATGAAAGCAGTACTTTGATCAATGGCAGCACTGTTTCAATTCCGTTGAAAACAGATGCAGATGCAACTACCTTTAGCTTTATCCTCAACTACGGCAGTACTACTGCCACATTAGTAAATGAAGACGTTCTGAAATTTACTTACGTGCGAGAAGAGTTATTTGTATCCCGTGCCTGTGGTTTTAAAACTAATTATACCTTAGACCCTCAAACGCCTTATGTCCATACTGATGCTGCAACAGCAGACCAGAAATGGATTCAATACATAGCAGTTAAAAACAGTATTATCGCTAACGAAAACGAAACACATCTTGAAATATATTTTTAGCATTTGCCTAGTTTTATCTTTATTTTTAGCTCAGGCGCAAGAAACCACTACTCTAAAAAATGTAGCTGACAGTACAAGTACTAAAGCTATAATTCCTGATAACGGGAAATTAAAGACAGTGAAATTGCCCGATGAGAAACAAAACACGGCCGTTCCTGTAAAAACAGACCGTTACGGATTGCGTGTGGGTGTTGATCTTTTTAAATTGACCCGTGCTTTATATGACAAGGATTATAAAGGAATCGAATTTGTGGGTGACTATCGATTGACAAAAAAATATTTTTTAGCTGCCGAAATTGGAAATGAAGATAAAACTACTGATGATACTCGATTGAATTTCACTACAAAAGGATCGTATCTAAAAGCAGGTTTTGATTACAATGCTTACGAAAACTGGTTGGACATGGAGAATATTATCTCTATTGGACTGCGTTACGGTTTCAGTACTTTTAATCAGGAATTGAATAGCTACAAAATTTACAATGCCAATCCATATTTTGGAGAAGTGCCTGCCATTGCTTCGGGAGAAAAATTCAACGGATTAACGGCTAGCTGGATCGAAGTGGTTGCCGGAGTAAAAGTAAAAGTTTTTGACAATATTTTCGTGGGATTCAGCTTTCGCCTGAACCGATTAGTTTCTAATAAAGAGCCCGATAATTTTGAGAACCTCTATATTCCAGGTTTTAACAGAACCTATGATGGTGATTTTGGAGTAGGTTTTAACTATACCGTTTCCTATTTCATTCCTATTTATAAAAAGAAAGTAATACCCGTTGTAGTGCCTAAAAAAGGAGACAAGAAAAAATAAAGTTTTTTTAACCTTCTTTTAAACACATAGAAACATCGTTTTTCTTGCGTGTTTAAAGTCGTTTATTTTGACAGAGACTCCATAGAATTACGCTATGATTCAAAATAATAAACCGCAGCTTCACGATTCTAATAATCAGTGAAACTGCGGTTCTTTTTTGATGTGTTTTTGGGATAAACGTTATCCTATTTCTTTTACTCCTTTTGTAAAAATCCATTTCATATACAGCTTCTCACCATCTTGGGTTTTAACAGCTTGGAATTTTGGAGACAAAAGTGTTCCCACAACGAAAGCAGTCAAAGGAATCCAAAAATCGGTCAATCCAGTATAACGCTCAACTAAGTAACGTGCTGAGATGAATAATATGGCAAAACAGCCTAATTGGTATAAAAATGCTCTTACTTGTAATTTACTCATTGTATTTTTTTTTTTCGTTTAAAGTTTAAGGTTTTAAAAAGTTTAAAGTTGGAAAATATTTACGAACTACTCATTTTTACTATCCCTCTTTCTATTCTCTCTATTCTTTATTCTTCACTCTCTTTTTTCGCTATTTCACTCTCCCCTTCAGTCACCTGAAATTTTGTTCTCTTACTTCCTTCATACATTTCGTATTTAACTAATCTCGCTTCAATACTAGCGTTGAAAAGTTTGATTTTTCTCGAAGGTTTTAGTCCCACAAATTTCAATGCGTCCAGATTTCCTGTGATAAACCAAGCATTAGTTCCAGGATAGTTTTTCTTTAAAGTATCACCAATATTTTTATAGAATTCTTCCATGTGAATATCCAATCGCTCATCATAAGGAGGATTAAATACCATGTGCAATTTCCCTTGTGTCGTTTTCTCAGTATCAAAGAAATTTTTCTCTTCAATAGTGATGTACTCGTCTAAATTGGCATTCTTAATATTGTCTTTGGCTTTGCTAACTGCTGATGGAGCTTTGTCAAAACCTTTTATAGTGTAATGAAATTCTCTTACTCTTTTCAATAAACTGTCTGTGATATTGTCAAACAAATCATTGTCCCAGTCATGCCATTTTTCGAAAGCAAATTCTTTTCGGTTAATGTTTGCAGGAATATTACAAGCAATCATCGCAGCCTCAGCCAAGAATGTCCCTGAACCGCACATTGGGTCTAAGAAATCGCCTTGTCCGTCCCAACCTGAAAGCAATAAAACACCTGCTGCCAATACTTCATTTATAGGAGCAATATTAGTTGCTGTTCTATATCCACGTTGATGCAACGAGTTTCCAGAAGTGTCTAATGCAACCGAAACTTGGTCTTTGTCGATATGAATGTTGATTCTTAAATCTGGGTGTATTTTATCGATACTTGGACGTTGTCCCGTTCTTTCTCTAAATTGATCTACAATCGCATCCTTACATTTTTGAGATACAAATTCAGAGTGATTAAAGTTATCTGAATGCACAGTCGCATCAATCACAAAAGTTTGATTGGCACTAATATATCTTGACCAGTTTACACCAGAAATTCCTTTATATAAAGCTTGTTCATTGTTTGCCTTAAAAAAATAAATAGGCTTCAAAATTTTTAAAGCGGTACGTAATGACAAATTCGCTTTGTACATAAACCCCTTATCCCCTTTAAAACTAACCATTCTTACTCCCTGTTCCACGTCTTGTGCGCCCAACATTTGTAATTCCTTTGCTAATATTTCCTCAAAACCAAAAAAGGTTTTGGCAACCATCTTAAAATTATTTTCCATTTGTGTGTATCAATTAAAACAGACCTTTTTCTGCTTTATGTTTAATCCGTGATCGAAATTAAAGGTTTCTCAACGAGAATCTCTGTGTATCTGCACGGTTTCGTTATTTTTCAGCAAAAATACACTAAATTTGCCGGACTTGAATTAATTGAAAAAGAATAAATGTCTGAAGAACAAAAACCAGCGAATATAAATCCAGAACAACCAACAGAAACTTGGTTCAGTTCTTGGTTCGATACACCTTACTATCACATCCTTTACAAAGAGCGAAACAATAGCGAAGCGCAGCTTTTTATGGATAACATAACGAATTACCTTAATCTTCCTGAAAAAGCTAAAGTACTTGACTTGGCTTGTGGTAAAGGCCGCCATTCAATCTACTTGAACGAATTGGGATTTGATGTTTTGGGTGCTGATTTATCTGAGAACAGTATAGCCGAAGCAAGTAAAAACACAAATGACACTTTGCATTTTAAAGTGCACGACATGCGAGAGCCTTTTGAAGAAAAGTACGATGCCATTTTTAATTTGTTTACCAGTTTTGGTTATTTCGAAAATGACGAAGACAATCTTACAACGCTAATTGCAATCAAAGAAAGTTTGTCTGAATATGGTTTTGCCGTGATTGATTTCATGAATGTAAACCAAGTGCTAAACACCCTTGTTCCAGAAGAAACAAAAACGGTCGAAGGAATTGACTTTCACTTGAAGCGCTATTTAAAAGACGGACATATTTATAAAGAAATTGACTTTGAAGACAAAGGACAAAAATTTCATTACACCGAAAAAGTAAAAGCCTTAACACTACAAGACTTTGAAACGTTAATGGAAGAAGCCGGAATCTATCTTTTAGACACTTTTGGAGACTATAAATTGAAAAAGTTCTATAGGAATGAAAGCGAGAGATTAATAATGATTTTTAAATAATCTATTCGGCAATTCGTTAATTTGTGTAATCGCCCGCTAAAAAGGGATGATTCAGCAGTTCAGCAAAACAACAATTCAACAAATAAGTATGAATTACCTTTTACCTTTACTCTCAGTACTACTAGGATATGGGATAGCCTTGTTTTTAAAACCTAAAAACAAAACCAACCTAAAGTTACTATTGGCTTTTAGTGGGGCTTTTCTATTGTCTCTGACTGTGATGCACCTGTTGCCGGATGTTTATGAAAGTAAAAATCCTAATATAGGAATCTGCATAATGCTTGGAATTCTATTCCAAATTATACTTGAATTTTTCTCAAAAGGTGCAGAACATGGGCATACACATGGTCACGTAAACATGTCTCACATTCCGTGGTTGCTTTTCATCAGTCTATGCATACATGCTTTTCTGGAAGGATTTCCGGTAAGCCATCACCATGATTTAGCGGTTGGTATTGCCATTCACCATTTACCGATAGCAATTATCCTAACCACTTTTTTTATTAATTCGCATCTGAATAAAAAAGCGATTTTTGGCTTTATGATTACCTTTGCATTAATGACTCCGTTAGGGACATTAGCATCTGATTTTTTACCGATACTGAATCTCTATTACACTGAAATCACAGCCGTTGTAATCGGAATATTATTTCATATTTCCTCCACTATCATTTTTGAAAGCAGTGAAGGACACAAATTCAATATTGCCAAAGTTTCCATGATAGTTTTAGGAATTGCATTGGCATATTTTTTATAAATTTACAATTTGGGCGTGACCACAAGGGTCGGGCTATGCGTTACAATCTTTTATGTTTCGTTAGCGCTACATAAAAAAGGATTTCCGCTGCATACGAAGTTCACCGAACTCCGATAAAAAACAAAATAAAAGTGAGGTAATCCCTCACGCACGACAAGGACAACTCGTGAGTTATTCAAAAAACAGTTTAGAGTTACGCATACAAAATTTGAATATTTAAGAAAAATGACATTTACAAAAACTACTGAACAATCCTCAAAATACGAACATCTGGAAAAAATGTCCGTACAAGAACTGCTTGCTAATATCAATCAGGAGGACAAAACCGTTCCTTATGCAGTTGAAAAAGCACTTCCCCAAATTGAAACTTTAGTGACCCAAATTGTAGCTAAAATGAAATTGGGTGGAAGATTGTTCTACATTGGCGCCGGAACTTCCGGACGATTAGGGATTGTGGATGCATCAGAATGCCCACCAACTTTTGGTGTACCCTTTGACTTGGTAAATGGAATTATTGCTGGTGGAGATATGGCAATACGCAGAGCAGTTGAAAATGCAGAAGACAACGCCACTCAAGCTTGGAAAGATTTGCAAGAACAAAATATAAATGAGAATGATGTCGTGATAGGAATTGCAGCATCAGGAACAACACCGTACGTTATTGGCGGTTTGCAATCTTGCAATGAAAACAATATTATTACAGGTAGCATTTCATGCAATGCAGGAAGTCCACTTTCTCAAACGGCACAGTTTCCTATTGACGTTGTGGTAGGACCGGAATTTGTAACCGGAAGCTCTAGAATGAAGGCAGGAACGGCGCAAAAATTAGTGTTAAACATGATTTCGACCGCTACAATGATCCAACTAGGGAAAGTAAAAGGCAACAAAATGGTCGATATGCAATTAAGCAACACCAAGCTCGTTGATCGCGGTACCAAAATGATTATGGGAGAAATTCCAGTTACTTATGAAGAAGCAGCTGCCTTATTGAAAGAACACGGAAGTGTTAGGAAGGCCGTCGAGTTTTATAATACTAAACAGTAAACAGTTTTCAGTTTACAAAACAACTTGAAACTTTAAACCTGAAACAAAAAAATAATGGCAACCAATAAAGAACTTTTATCCAAAGGAATTAAATACTTAACTGGCGCTTTGCCTCTGTTATTTATAGGTCCGTCAATTATTTACAATGCATTCATCAACAAGCAAAACGTGTGGCATTATCTAGTTCTAGCGATCGGTATTGCTGCCTGCCTGGGAGCCATGTATTTAATGTATTTAGGATTAAAAACAATTATGAAAGGCATATTTAACGACTAATGGAAGACTTAATTCACATTCAAAAAACATTTGAAAAAATAGTTTTTATAGACAAGAAAGTCAGCAATCGCGAATTTGAAGATTGCGTCTTTAAAAATTGTGATTTATCTAATAGTGATTTTTCAAATAACACCTTCATGGATTGTGAGTTTATCGATTGTAATCTTTCAATGACTAGTTTAATAGGAACCAGTTTAAAAACAGTCCATTTTACCAATTGCAAATTACTGGGAATTCAATTTAACAACTGTACTGATTTTCTATTTACGGTGAGTTTTCAAGATTGTACTTTGGATTATTCGTCTTTTGCCAATAAGAAAATGCCAAAGACAAAATTCAATAACTGTTCGATGAAAGAAGTTAGTTTTATAGGAAGCACACTTTCTAATTCGGTTTTTGAAAATTGCAATTTAGACAACGCCATTTTTAATGACACCCAATTGAAGGAAGTTAATTTCCTAACGGCTTACAATTACAAAATTGATCCAGAATTCAATCCTATGAAAAAAGCTAAGTTTTCCACACAAGGAATCTCAGGGCTTTTGGAAAAATATGATATTAAAATTCAGTAATTATGGAAGCGAACACCTTATATCTCGAAAGTGTAAAAAAACAATTTTTATATTACAAAACATTGGGAGAAAAAGCAATGGAGCAACTCGAACCAGAGCTCCTTTTTGTGACGACAAATGAAGATACAAACAGTATTGCCACTATTGTAAAACACCTTTCAGGAAATATGCTTTCGCGTTGGACGGATTTTCTAACTACTGATGGAGAAAAAGAATGGAGAAATCGTGATAAAGAATTTGAAAATGATTTACAAACCAAAGAAGCTGTTTTAGATGCTTGGGATAAAGGTTGGAACCGTTTATTTACTACGTTGAATGAATTACAACCCGAGCAACTTTCGTCTATTATTTATATTAGAAATGAAGGACATAGCGTAATTGAAGCCATCAACAGACAACTGGCACATTATCCTTTTCATGTGGGACAAATGGTTTTTTATGCCAAACAAATTAAAAAAACAAATTGGGATACTTTATCCATTCCAAAAAATAATTCAAAAGAGTACAATTCGGAGAAATTTGCTCAGGAGAAAAGTATCAAGAACTTTACTGATGCCGAATTAAAAAGATTAAAATAATTCAGCAACTCACTATTTCAAAAAATATATTCATGAAAAAATTACTACTACTTCCCCTACTTCTACTATTTATTTCCTGCTATAACGTGGAACGCGATTGCAAAGCTTTTAAAACCGGTAAATTTAGTTTTGAATACGAAGTAGACGGTGTTAAAAAAACAACCGTTTTTGAACGTAATGATAGCCTGGAAATTGAAACATACGATGGAAAGACTGATACAGCATCGATTCGATGGATTAACGATTGCGAGTACATTTTGAAAAAATTGCACCCAAAAAACATGGCAGAGGAAAAGTCAATAGACATGAAAATTTTGACTACTTCAGGAAATACATATACCTTTGAATTTGGAATGGTAGGAGTACCTGGAAAACAAAAAGGAACTGTAACAAAGCTAGCCGACTAAACACGCCTAGTTGAACCTATTAATCACCAATTCATAATAAGACAAAATGGAAGTATTTTTAAATCCTGATGCTTGGATCGCCCTATTAACATTGACATTTCTGGAAATTGTCCTTGGAATAGACAACATCATTTTCATTTCGATTGCCACAGGTAAATTACCAGTAGAAAGTCGTAAAAAAGCAACTAAAATAGGGATGTTTCTTGCTATGTTCATGAGAATTGCCCTTTTATTTGGTATTAATTTATTGATTCAAATGAAAGCACCTTGGTTTACAATCGATCTAAGTTGGTTTTCAGCGGGAATCACGGGGCAAAGTGTCATATTACTACTTGGTGGTTTATTCCTTATTTATAAAAGCACTAGTGAAATCAGAGAAAAAGTGGATGAAAAAGGACATGAAGAAAAAGAATTAAGTAAAGCCGCAACAAAATCATTTCAAAATGTGCTTTTGCAAATTATTATGATTGACCTAGTTTTCTCTTTTGACAGTATTCTAACTGCAGTTGGTATGACTAATGGTGTAGAAGGTGCTTTATATATTATGATTACAGCGGTGGTAATTTCAGTTCTTATCATGATGCAGTTTGCTGTTCCAGTAGGTAGTTTTGTAAACAAACACCCTTCGATACAGATTCTGGGTTTATCCTTCTTAATTCTTATTGGTTTTATGTTGCTTACAGAAAGTGCTCACTTATCAAATGCACTAATTTTTGGTAGTCATGTAACTCCTGTCCCAAAAGGGTATTTGTATTTTGCGATCTCTTTCTCATTGATGGTAGAAGTCATCAATATGAAAGCCTCTAAAAAGAAATAAAATAGATTAGAACATAAAAAAAGCTCCATAAGGAGCTTTTTTTATATCTAAAAATTAAAACAAGTTGACTTGTCCGTCTTCATCGAGTTGAACATCAGTACCATCATCATTTGTGATTCTGCGTTCAGGAATAATTTCTTCAGGAACCTCATAAGGTAATGGGTCTAGCATATTCACCTGTTTAATCCTATCAGTCGTTAATTGGTTTCCTAATGCCTTGAACCCTTTTACCGCGATAAAGTCTTCAATATCGACTGTCATTGATTCTTTTTGAACTCCTTTTATCTTTGGAAAAACTAGTTCAACTACCGGACGGTAATCCGTTGATACAATCTCCAATTGTGAATTTGGATGCTCCGTTATAATAAGCTCTTCTTTATTTTCAGTTTCAACCAAGAAACGTTTGATATAATAGCGCTCTTTTTCACCATCATAATAAATGGCAGAAATTGGTTTTTTAGGAACCCATTTTTCTAATACAACCATATCCGAATCAAAATGAGTGGATAATTCAGGCGTAATTACTTTTAGTTTCCCCGATTGTTGAATAATCAAAATTTTATCATTAGGTCTGAATTCACCTAACAATTCTCCTCTTGCATCAACATTCAATCTTTGGACAGTATCATCATACCAAACTTTTCTTGGTAGTAAAGTCGATATTCCTTTTTCTTTAATTTCGATTTTCTTAATTGGATATTTGGACACTAAATTCCCTTTAGAACTACGACCTTTAATAGCCATTTTAGCGAAATCAATATCAAATTTCAATTTCTTGACACTTCCTATCTGACGTAATATAATCGTTATCACTTCGGCTTCTCCATTAGGATTACAAGTGAAATAAAGTATTTGAGATCCTTTAGTTCCATTTGCCAAATCATACAACTTGTCTCTGGTAACCGCTGAAACGTTAAATCTCTTTATATAAGAAGGACCGGATTTACCGTCACGATAAATCACATTATAAATGGTACGTTTGTCACTTTTGTCAAAAATGGCGACGTGAATAATATCTTTACCCACAAAGGTTTTGGCATCCACTTTAGTCACCATCATGCTTCCGTCACGTAGAAAAACAATGACATCGTCAATATCTGAACAATCCGTAACATACTCGTCTTTTTTCAAACTCGTTCCTACAAAGCCTTCTTCTCTATTAACGTATAGTTTAGTATTCCTTAAAATTACTTTTGTAGCTTCGATATCATCAAAAACACGAAGCTCTGTTTGACGTTCGCGACCTTTTCCGTATTTCTCTTTCAGCTTTATAAAATAAGCAATAGCAAAATCAATTAAATGCTCTAAGTCATGTTTTACTTGTTCGATATTTCCTTCTAAAGCTTCAATTTTATCTTGTGCCTTATTGCTATCAAATTTAGAGATACGCATGATTCGGATATCTAACAAACGTAGAATATCTTCTTCTGTTATAGCACGTTTTAAATGTTTAATGTGTGGTTTTAAACCATCATCAACTGCTTGTATAACATCTTCTCTCGTGGTTTTTTCCTCAATGTCACGGTAGATTTTGTTTTCGATAAATATTCGCTCCAAAGACAAGAAGTGCCATTGTTCTTCCAGTTCACTTAATTGAATTTCAAGTTCGCTTTTTAGTAATTGAACCGTTCTGTTAGTCGAAATTTTCAACATATCAGAAACACCTATAAACAAAGGTTTATTGTCTTCAATAACGCAACCTAGTGGCGCTACAGATGTTTCGCAAGCCGTGAAAGCAAATAAAGCATCTATTGTTTTATCTGGAGAAACTCCTGGAAAAAGATGAATTAAAATTTCAACTTCGGCAGCTGTATTGTCTTCAATCTTTTTGATTTTGATTTTTCCCTTATCATTGGCTTTCAAAATACTGTCGATCAAGGTAGTCGTATTTGTCGAAAACGGAATTTGGGTAATCACTAAGGTATTCTTGTCCAGTTGCGCAATTTTTGCACGCACACGCACACGGCCGCCTCGCAATCCATTATTGTAGTTAGAGATATCTGCGATACCCTGAGTCATGAAATCCGGATAAATAGTAAAAGGTTTCCCCTTCAATATTTTTACCGAAGCATCGATTAACTCATTAAAATTATGTGGTAATACTTTTGTCGAAAGTCCTACTGCAATACCTTCAGCACCTTGCGCTAAAAGCAATGGAAACTTAACGGGAAGATTGTTAGGTTCAGCTCTTCTTCCATCATACGACATTCCCCAATCAGTAATTTTAGGACTATAAATAACCTCCAAAGCAAACTTAGACAAACGAGCCTCAATATAACGAGAAGCTGCAGCTCCATCACCGGTCAGGATATTTCCCCAGTTTCCCTGGCAATCGATCAATAATTCTTTTTGCCCAATCTGTACCATCGCATCACCAATACTCTGATCCCCGTGAGGATGGTATTGCATAGTGTGACCCACTACGTTAGCGACTTTATTATAACGACCGTCATCTAACTCCTTTAGAGAGTGCATGATTCTACGTTGAACTGGTTTAAAACCATCTTCAATTGCAGGAACAGCACGTTCCAGAATTACATAGGAAGCATAATCCAGAAACCAATCCTTATACATTCCCGTAACTTTGGTAATAGTATCGTTCTCGTCTTCTCGATTATCATAAAAATGCTGTCCTTCAGGCTTTTTTGATTCTTGTTGCTCTTCTGGATTTATATTTTCTTCTTCGTCCATTTATTTTCTTTGAATTGTATAAGAAAAGCTCTTATCAACTTTATATTATTTTTTATACTGCGTCAATCACGTCTAATTCCACTTTCAAGTTCTTGATGATAAATTCTTGTCGGTCTGGCGTATTTTTCCCCATGTAGAAAGAAAGCAGTTGTTCAATCGAGGTGTTTTTATCCATCATAACGGGATCAAGACGAATCGTATCGCCAATAAAATTTTTAAACTCATCAGGAGATATCTCTCCCAAACCTTTAAATCGGGTAATTTCCGGTTTTGGTTTCAGTTTTTCAATGGCTGCTTTTCGCTCGTCCTCAGAATAGCAATAAATAGTTTCTTTCTTATTTCGAACCCTAAAAAGAGGTGTTTGTAAAATATACAAATGCCCTTCTTTTATCAATTCAGGAAAAAACTGTAGAAAAAAAGTAATTAACAATAAACGAATGTGCATTCCATCGACATCGGCATCCGTTGCGATCACAATATTGTTGTAACGCAGGTTTTCCATGTCATCTTCAATGTCTAATGCAGCCTGCAATAAATTGAATTCCTCATTTTCATAAACAATTTTCTTGCTCATGCCGTAGGAGTTCAATGGTTTTCCACGCAAACTAAAAACGGCCTGTGTATTCACATCACGAGATTTCGTAATCGAACCCGATGCAGAATCTCCCTCAGTAATAAAAAGCGTACTTTCTAGATTCCTCGGGTTTTTTGTATCAGTAAGATGTGCACGACAATCTCTTAATTTTTTATTGTGCAAATTTGATTTTTTAGCTCGGTCTTTGGCTAATTTTCGAATACCTGATAATTCTTTTCTTTCTCGTTCTGCTTGAAGAATTTTGCGTAATAAAGCATCGGCAGTCGCCGTATTTTTATGTAAGTAATTATCTAATTTAGTTTTAACAAAATCATTTACAAAAGTACGCACGGACGGCATCCCTGGTTCCGACCCAATATCAGTAGAACCTAACTTGGTTTTCGTCTGTGATTCAAATACTGGCTCCATCACTTTGATACTAACAGCACTCACAATCGATTTTCGCACATCTGAAGCTTCAAAACTTTTGTTGTAAAACTCACGAATGGTTTTTACAATTGCTTCACGATAAGCCGCAAGATGCGTTCCTCCTTGTGTGGTGTTCTGTCCGTTTACAAACGAATGGTATTCCTCGCTATATTGTGTTTTACTGTGTGTTAATGCGATTTCGATATCCTCTCCTTTCAAGTGAATGATAGGATATTCTAAATCATCTGCATGAATTGTTTCTTCCAATAAGTCTTTCAGCCCATTTTCAGAAAAATATTTTTCTCCGTTGAATACTATTGTTAGTCCATTATTTAGGTAACAATAATTCTTCAACATCTTAATTACATACTCATAGCGGTATTTGTAATTTTTGAAAATGGCTTCATCCGGAATAAAAGTCACCTTTGTTCCTTTTCTCTTCGTGGTATCAATAACATCTTCTTCCAGCATTAAATTCCCTGCTGAAAATTCGGCTGCCTTTTGTTTCTCATCACGAACGGATTCTACGCGAAAGTAATTAGATAAAGCATTTACTGCTTTTGTTCCTACTCCGTTCAAACCAACAGATTTCTTAAAAGCTAAGGAATCGTATTTCCCCCCTGTGTTCATCTTAGAAACTACGTCAATCACTTTTCCAAGAGGAATCCCACGACCGTAATCCCTAACGGTAACCGTTTTATCCTTGATAGTCACCTCGATAGTTTTACCGGCACCCATAACGAATTCATCGATACAGTTGTCCAGCACCTCTTTTAGAAGGATATAAATACCGTCATCAGGAGAAGAACCATCTCCCAATTTCCCAATATACATACCAGGACGCATACGGATGTGCTCTTTCCAATCGAGCGATCGGATATTATCTTCGGTATATTGATTTTGATCTGACATTTTAAATTTTGTGGATTTTGTGCTAATATAGGATATCTCAATATATTTTAAAAGAGTACGCCCTCAAAGTTATTAAGAATGATATTGACAATTGTTTTTACAAACAATTTCATACTTTAAAGAGAACAATTACAATTTTACATTTCGAAATTCCGCACAATTTCTTTGAGTTGGTTGTCTAATTCAGGATTAGTTATCTTCCCGTTTTCAACATCAAAATTACTATAAAAACTAGGGAGTGAGAATGCTGCTTTTATATTTCCTCCGTAATATGGAAACGCATTTTTAGCGATACCCAAAACATTTGCTGCTCCTTTTTTTCCATCTGAGGTGGACATTAGAAGCATTGGCTTTTCCTGAAAAACTTTTCCAGAAATGCGCGAACACCAATCAAAAATATTTTTAAAAGCCGCTGAATAGTTTCCGTTATTTTCAGCCATGGAAACCACTAAAACATCCGCAGTGCCAATTTTATCCAAAAACTTTTGCGCTAACGGATGTTCTCCAATATGCTCTTCAATATCCACACTGAATATTGGCATCTGGTACGCATTTAAATCAAGCACTTCAACTTCTCCGTTTTCAAATAAACCGGCAGCATATGTTGCTAATTTTTTATTGATGGAATTTCTACTGGGGCTTGCGCCAAAGGCTATAATTTTCATAGTTCTTTTATTTCCTTAAAAATACTAAAAAAAAATGGCTTATCAAATTTCAACATGCTGAATTGGCTGTTCTAAATTAGAAGAACAGGGCAGAATTTCGAATCTTGATGTTTTTACGAATGCTTTAATAATGAACTGTATGCTATGATGTACTAAAAGAAATTGGAAAATTATTCACACCACTAACTCAATCGAAAATCTAAAGGCTAAAACTAAAGCTGAGAAGAAAATTACTTAATCACGAATGGTATTTACAACTAGAACTATTTTACGATAAAAACCGCTTAGAAGAAGTTTCTCCCAAGCGGCTTTTTATTATTTTCTATTAGCTGTTATTCTCCGGGGTGGTAGTTTCGTTGCGCATTTTTCTCAACATCTTCTTTGTAGAAAAGTACATCTTTGAATGCGCCTTTCTGATACATTTCTGCTTGATCATTAAAATGTTTCGATTTAGGATCTCCACTATTTCCCCCCGCCAATAAAGACTTAGCTTTTATTTTATCTCCAAATTCTACAGCGCACACGAAACTATTTCCGCTGTAACCATACCTTTTCTTTGTGTTTTTTTGATAACTACTTTTATAAGCTGGTAGACAGCCCCAAAGTGAGGAAGAAGTGCCTATAGGCAAACTGGCAATGGTATCATCATAATCGAGATTTATATCTCCAGACAGTCTTTGAAAACGATTGATTTCGCCCCAAGGAATTCGCCATGTTCCAAATTTAGTTTTCAAATCCTTAACTACCAGTTGCAGTTGCGGTAGCAGTTCGTCCGGAGAAGCATTTTTTGCAAAATTTACTGTGTTTTCAACTTGGTCTAATTCACCTTCATTAATGTAAGTCTTCCTAATGATAGGGTCTAAGATAAATCCCCATTCGTTAGCCAAAGTTGTAGCTACCGAATTCTCGTTTGCATAGTAGTCCCATTTTTTTAAAACGGCTATCGGTTCCGCCAAGTCTGCATAAAGGGTAGTATCTGTTTTTATATTTTTTTCAAAACTAGAAACTAAGGCAGGAATTAGCACCTCAAAAATGGAGAGCTTCGTATCATATCCATCAGCAATTACTTTATCTAAAGTATATTTTTCGCCTTTACTCAATAAACGAACTGCATTTACTCCTCTAAAACTTTCTCCATCCGGTGCCATATAAGGTAAATAGTCCTTCTCTTTCGGACTTTCAGCACCAGCAGCTGAATAGGGTGTGGAATTGCAATTTTGCAGCCAACCACTAGAAGGGTTATAGGAATGAACCGTTTCCGACACTTCATGCAAACCTTTCCATTGTGTTGCTGATGTCGTTCCGTCAACAACTTTCGACCAGTTTAAGTTTTTATCTCTAAGAGGAATAAAGTTCCCATGCCAATAGGCAATATTCCCTTTATTATCAGCATAAACGGTATTATTTGAAGTGTTGGCTTTCAGGTCCATTGCTTTTTTATAGTCGTCAAATCCTTTCGATTTTGTCCTTACCCAGCTTTGAACAAGACTATTCATATTTCTATTACTTGATTTTAGGCTAATCCACTTTCCATCTCTTTCGGCCATTATCGGACCATGGTTGGTAAAGTACGTTTTGAATTCTTTCGCGATTAATTTTCCTTTTTGAAGGTATTTAATCGTAATTGTCTTTTCGATAACAGGTACCAATTTTGAATCGTATTCATAGAATAGTTTTTTATTCTTAGTTATTATTTTTTCTGTATACATATCTGCTACATCGACATTTGAAGAGGTATGCATCCATCCGCAGTTTTCATTAAATCCTTGATATATAAAAAATTGCCCCCAAGTTACAGCTCCATAAGCATTCAAACCTTCTTCACTGCTTATCTGTATTTCAGGTCTGAAATAAAAAGTCGTATGAGGATTGATGTAAAGAATAGCATTTCCTGAAGCGGTTTTGGCTGGAGCCAAAGCAAAGCCATTGGACCCCGTTTGCATGTCTTTTTCCCTTTCAATATAAGAAACCTTATCGCCATTACCGGAGTAAAAAGATTTCAGTTCGCCAGTGGTTAAATCTGCAGTACTTATGGCTCCAATACTTCCGTCTGTCCAAAGTAAAGGAAACCAAGGTTCAAAATGAGTCAATAAAGCAGGCTTTACTTCAGGGTGTTTATAAAGGTAAAAGTTGACTCCATCAGCATAGCCGTTTAATAGTTTTTTCAACCAAGGAGCTGCTTTTTTGTAATCGGCTTTTGCTTCATCTACATCAATGAGAAGACATATCTCCAAATCATTATATAAAACCGATGGCCCTTTGATTTCAGAAAGACGACCCAATTTTTCGATATAATTCATTTCAACACGCTTAAAATCATCTTCACATTGGGCATAAAGCATCCCAAAAACAGCATCAGCATCGGTTTTACCATAAACATGTGCAATACCCCATTTGTCCCTAATAATGGTAACTTCTTGTGCTAATTTTTGAAGTCTATTAATTTCTTTACTAGCTATATCTTGAGAAAATGATTGCAAAATACAGAAGAAGAATAAAAGCAGTAGTTGAGTCGTTTTTTTTGTAATAAGTGCCATTATATCTATGTTATTATTTCTGGTTAGTTAAGATTTACTTTTTTACTGAATTTTACGGTTCAAGTTAGCTATTCTATTCCTTATCAATTTATAAATTATTGTTAATCAATCTAATAAATTAAATGCTTTCTAAATTATTTATTTGAAGGACTAATTCTTTTGGGACTAGAATTTTACTTTGGGTTTTGAAATCAAATAAAATGACCTCATGTGTTTTTATCGCCACTAATTTCTGGCTTTTTTCACTGTAATAAAAAGATTTTAGGACGATTCTATCCTCTCTGATTTCTTCCGTTTTTGTTCCAGTATGGATGGTATCCGGATAGGTTACCGGAGCAATATATTTAACCGACTGGAATCCTAAAATAATACCAGTTTTCATTTTATCATCTTCCGATGAAAAGAATCCAAGCGCTCTAAAATAATCAATCCTGGCTGTTTCGCCCCATCGAACATATACCACATTATTTACGTGTTGCAACGCATCCATTTCTCCCCACTGCACTTCAAAAGTCGAAATAACAGGGTACTGTTTTAAAATATCTTTCATTTTTTCAATAGGTCTTTAAACAATCCGCGGGCGATCACTATTTTCATAATTTCATTCGTTCCTGCATAAATGCGGGCAACACGATTGTCAGCATACATACGAGCAATGGGGTAATCCCACATATATCCATAGCCTCCAAATAACTGTAAACATTCATCAACAACGCTACCGCACATATCAGTTGCCGAATATTTTATCATTGAAGCGGTTTCAGTCGTTAATTTGTGATCCACTAATAATTCAATACAGCGATCTAAAAAAGCCTGATGTATTTGCATTTGGGTGGTACATTCGACTAGTTTGAACTGGGTGTTTTGAAATCCCGCAATCTGAGTTTTAAAAGCCTCTCTTTCCGTCGTGTAAGCGATGGTATCTTCAATTGCTCCTTCGGCTGTTGCTACTGCAAAAATCCCTACTGTCAATCTTTCACGAGCCAATTCTTCCATCATAATTTTGAACCCCATTCTCTCCTCTCCCAGTCTGTTCTCTTTTGGTACTTTTACATTATCAAAAAATAACTCACAGGTGTCTTGAGATTTCATTCCTATTTTCTTAAAAGGAATTCCTTTACTGAAACCCTCCATCGATGATTCCATAATAAGTAAAGTAACTCCTTCCTGATCTGTATTGACATTTGTTTTTACCGCTACAATAGCCATGTCGCACATAAAACCATTGGTTATAAACGTTTTTTGCCCATTTACTATATAATGGTCTCCTTTATCTTCGGCCGTGGTTCTAAGTGCTTTCAAATCACTCCCACAATTAGGCTCAGTCATCCCTATGGCGGTAATCATTTCGCCTTTGGCCATTTGTGATAAATACTTCTGCTTTTGAGCCTCTGTTCCATATTTCAACAAATAAGGCGCTACGATATCAGAATGCAGTGAAAAACCGGGCCCACTAATTCCTTTTTTTGCAAATTCTTCGATGAATAAAGCGTTAAATGAAAAATCAAGTCCTCCGCCTCCGTACATTTCAGGCATATCGATGCACAATAATCCCAAATCCCCAGCTCGTTTCCATATTTCACGGCCTACCATCCCCTCTTTTTCCCAATCATCCAGCTTATCCATTATTTCATTCGAAATGAATTCCTGAATCATTCCTTGCATCATTTTATGTTCTTCTGATGCGTAGATCTTTCTTTCTATTAATATATTCTGTAACATATCTTTCAGTTTTTTAGTTAGTCAATTTTAGTTCTCGTAGAAAACTCGGCCTGTTTCTGCGCTTTTAATTCGTTCTTGTAAACTTTCGGGTATCTTAAATCGCTCTCCGTACTTCGCTTCTAATTTAGTGCTATACAAGGCAAATTCCTCGGCTCCTATATAATCAATGTACGACATCACTCCTCCAGTGTGTATTGGAAATCCTAATCCTAAAATCGAACCTACATCAGCATCTTTAGGTTCTTGAAGCACTCCGGAGTCTAAGCATTTATATGCATCGATAACCATAGCGAATAACAATCTTCTACCCACTTCCTCTTCATCATAACTGGCTTGAGGAGGATAAATTTTTGACCATTCTTTCCAAATTGATTTCTTCTCATTTATTGGATAATCATAAAAGCCTTTCCCTTCTTTTTTACCTGTTCGTCCATGAGTTTCAATGATAGAAACCAAAGTCTGCCGTAAATTAATTTCATGTGGCGTTAAATTGGGGTCTTCGCTCATTATAGCCAACATTAAGTTCAAATTAATCTCATCTGAAATCGCCAATGGACCTACTGGCATACCTATCTTTTTAGCCACATTTTCAATTACAGCAGGCGGAACCCCTTCGGTAAGCATCGCAATTCCTTCATTTATAAATTTACCAAAAACTCTTGAAGTAAAAAAGCCCCGACCGTCATTTACAATAATGGGAACTTTGCCAATCGCTGTTACATAATCTATGGCTGCTGCCAAAGTTCCTTCGCTTGTTTCTTTACCTACAATTACTTCTACTAACTGCATCTTTTCTACAGGTGAAAAGAAATGCAATCCAATAAACTTATTCGGTCTGACCGAGGCTTTCGCAAGTTGGCTTATGGGAATCGTTGAAGTATTCGAAGCATAAATTACCGACGCATCAATCACTTTTTCGGTTTCAATAGTAATCGTGTTTTTTAATTTTTCATTTTCGAAAACGGCTTCAATAATCAAATCACAAGACGCTAAATCAGCATCTGAATCCGAAGCTTTAATTTTTTGCAATAGTGCTTCTATTTTGGCTTCAGTTGTATATCCGTTTTGTAATTTTTTTTGCTCTTGGATCTTTATATAGTCTTTCCCACTTTCTGCTTTTGCTATGCTAACATCTTTCAGCACCACATCTATTCCTGCCTTTGCATTTACATAAGCAATCCCGGCTCCCATCATTCCAGCACCTATAACGCCTACTTTTTTGAAAGAAACTCGGTCATAGCCTTTCGGTTTTGATTTTCCTCTGGCGGCATCGTTTATAAAAATAAAAGAAGCGCGGATAATATTTTTGGTTTCTTTACTAAATAAGGTATCTACAAAATACCGGGCCTCAATTTCTAAAGCTTTATCAATGTGACAGGCTGCGCCATAATAAATCGCACTCAGTACATTTTTAATATGCGGTAAATTTCCATGGGTTGTTTTATAAGCCATCGCATTCGCAACACTGAAAAATTCAGTGACTCCCGAAATTTGTCCAACACCCAATGGAGTTCCGGGGACTTTAAATCTTTTGTTGTCCCAAGGTTGTTCGCTTGATCCCTTAGTAATAATCCAGTTTTTAGCCAGCATTACGATATCATCTTCAGGACTGCATATTACATCGACAAGACTGTCTTTCAAGGCTTGTTCTGCTGTTAGTTTTTTAGACTGTGTAATATATTGGATGGTTTTCTGTGACCCCAGCATTCTCAAAAAGCGTTGTGTCCCACCTGCTCCAGGGAATAACCCAACGGAACATTCGACCAATCCTATATAACTTTTTGGATGGCTACTCATGATTCGGTAATGGCAGGCTAATGCTATTTCGCATCCTCCCCCAAGTGCAAGACCGTTTATGGCAGCCACAACCGGTTTGCCACAAGTCTCCATTTTCCGTAAATAGGTATTGGTTTGCATGAGCATATCAAAACATTCTTCTTTTGATTTATCATAATTTAAAAACCATTTTAAGTCACCTCCGGCTATAAAATCTTTTTTAGCGGAAGCAATAACAATTCCTTTTACGATGTCATCTGCTATGGCTTGGTTTATAGTCGAAAAGAACTCGGCCATAGTTGCTTCATTCATGATGTTTACCGGAGAATCAGCAACATCCCAAGTAACAACTGCGATACCATCATTATCAATACTATATTTTATATGTTTATTAATCATAATCTAAAGGATAATTGGTTTTTAAATACGTTCAATAACGGTTGCTATTCCCATTCCCCCACCAACACATAAAGTTGCCAAAGCGGTACTTTTATTTTGACGTTCTAATTCGTCCAAGGCAGTTCCAAGAATCATGCAGCCCGTCGCTCCTAACGGATGCCCCATCGCTATTGCTCCTCCATTGACATTTACAATAGAATGATCAATATTAAAATGATCCATCAAACGCATTGGAACCACGGCAAAAGCTTCATTAACCTCAAATAGATCAATATCACTAGCATTCATTTTGGCATTTCGCAATGCTTTTTTAGTAACCGGAATAGGCCCTTCAAGCATTATTAAAGGTTCACTGCCCAATACGGCACCCATTCTGATTATCGCTCTTGGCTTTAATCCGAGTTTCTCCCCTACTTCTTTCGAACCAATCAACATTAATGAAGCACCATCAACCAGCCCTGAGGAATTACCAGCATGATGTATATGATTTATTTTTTCGATTTCTAAATATCGATCTATGGCTGTTTGATCAAATAATTGTTCGCCCATTCTTTCAAATGCTGGCGATAATTTAGATAATATTTCTAAAGTTGTATTTGCTCGAATGTATTCATCCTTTGCCAAATGAACCAAGCCATTTATATCAGTCACTGGAATTATGGATTTATCAAAAAAGCCATTTTGTTGCGCAAATGCAGCTCGTTTTTGAGAATTTACCGCAAAGCCATCTACATCGTTTCGGGAATATCCATATTTTGTTGCTATTAAATCGGCAGAAATTCCTTGAGGAACAAAGTGCCCAAAAGCAGCATTGGGTTCCATTAGCCAAGCAGAACCGTCAATTCCCATAGGTACTCTTGACATAGACTCTACTCCACCAGCGATAATCAACTCAGACCATCCTGATTTAATCATAGCTGCGGCCTGATTAATTGCCTCTAGTCCAGAAGCACAGTAACGGTTTAGGGAAACGGCAGAGAGGTGATCGCCATAATTAGAACACTGCGCAGCAACTTTGGCAACATTTCCTCCTTGTTCCCCTGCTTGAGTCACACAACCAACAATTAAATCTTCTACTAAACTAGTGTCTAAATCGTTTCTTTCTTTTAAGGCGGTCAACAAAGTAGTTAATAATTGAACCGGACTAACCGGGGCTAAAGAACCGTTGCCTTTTCCAATTCCCCTGGGCGTCCGAACTGAATCGTAGATATATGCTTCCATTTTTATAAATTAAAGTTACCACTTGGTAACACCAACTAAAAAATGTTACCATACGGTAACAAATATACTTCAATATATCTTAATTTAAATTATTAAAGCATTAATTTTGCACTTAACCAATAGGTTACATAATTTACTCACTATGGAGCAATACACACAAGAGACTTATCATTTCGATTTAACAGACGATAAGATACAAGCTATACACGCCTTTTTAAGTACCGATGGAGCAACGACACCTAAAGAATTTGCGATAAAAGCGTATGAATACGTTCGCGATAACTGGCCGTATTACCCCTATCGTTTTAGTTTAATAAATGAAGACTGGCGCGCATCAGAGTTAACAACCCATAAAAGTGGCCATTGTATTGATAAAGTAATTATTTTGATTGCGATTTTACGAGCACAGAAAATTCCAGCTAGACTGGGGTTGGCAAAAGTAAAAAACCACATAGCGGTAGATCAGATTGTCGAAAAATTTGGCTCAGATGTACTTGTACCGCACGGCTATATCGAGATTTACTTAGATAATAAATGGATTAAAGCCACACCCGCTTTTAACAAAGAACTCTGTGAGCTCCTCAATGTAAAAGTTTTAGAGTTTGACGGAGAAAATGATTCTATATTTCAAGAATTTGATCAAACCGGTAAGAAAGCTTTCATGGAGTACCTTGAAGATTACGGAACTTTTAATGAAGTACCCTTACCGTATATGTTCGAATTATTACAACAACATTATCCCCGCATAATTGAATCCGGAATAACATTAGGCGGTGTATTATCTCTATCCAAATTGTAATGAAAAAAGACAGAGCAGCTACCGAAGAAAAGATCTACACAGCCTTTTTGGATATATTAAAAGAAAAAGGCCCTCAAGGAGTTGGGATAAATGCCATTGCCAAGCAAGCAGGAGTTTCTAAATCATTAATCTACCGCTATTTTGGTGGTATGAAAGGTCTACTGTTGCTTTTTGCCCAAAAAGGAGACTTCTTTAAATCCCTTTCAGTCATTGAGGAAAAAAAAGATAATTTAGAAAATTTAAAAGACTTCATTAAAGAAGGAACCAAAGAATTACGAGAAAACACTTTAACCCAAGAAATTTTACGCTGGCAATTAATCGAAAATAATGAAGACACGAAAAGTCTTTTCAAGTACTTCAACGCACAAGTAGGCAAAACATTTACCACAAACACAAAAGACGAATCCCTTAACTCTGCTTTTCAGCTGATGCTAGGTGGCTATGTTTACTTTACCTTATTATCTAAATTTAATAAAACATTTATTGCAACGGATTTGACATCAGAAAAAACATGGGAAAATTTTGATGAGGCTATAGCCAAAACAATAGAATTGTTCAGTAAAACCTAACGGGAATCTAAAATCTACTATCCTTATTATTACAAGAGAAAGCTATTACAACTTAAGTACAATCTATTCACTCTCCTTCGGAAAAGTAAAATTACAAAGCTTTACGAATCTACCAAATTACTCAAGTCACAATACAACTACTACCATTGTCTTTTCTATAAAACACAAATAAGGATTTTATAAAATAGTTATATAATTACTATATAGTACTGCAATAGGCATGTTGTTTGCTTTCTAATAGAGTCCTTTCTACTATCTGAATAAGAACTATGTTCTTGGACTATTTTTTTAACCAAAGAATGTAGAAAGAACGAAAATGAAAGAATCATAATAGAACCAAATTAAAATAACGCCTATGAATACCTATTACTTACACGACGGAACTACTGATAGCGGTCCTTTTAATTTTGTCGAACTGAAAGAAAAAAAAATAACCAAAACTACTTCCGTATGGTGCGAAGGAATGGAAGATTGGAAAGATGCGGGCGATGTAGAGGAATTACGAAAAATATTATTCTCAACTCCTCCTCCAATAAAATCATTTGTCACTCCCTCGGCTAATTCAATAACTAGATCTTTAAATGAGGTCCGGAGTTTTGCAAGCGCAAATAAAACCCTCCTATTTATCGGCGCAGGAACTTTCGTTTTAATAATTGGAACTTTAATTTTCAATACTATCCTAGAGAGTCGAACCTTAAAATTAGAGGAGAGGAATAATCAAACGGAATACAACAACAAGCAGTATAAAATACAAGAGCAAGAAATTGAAGATCAAAATAATTTTATTGCTGAGCGAGAAAAAATAGAGTTAGAAAGGGTTGGTAAAGAAAGAAAACTGGCCATCAATAGTCGGCTTTTAGATATTAAAAATTTACTTGCCGTTACACACTCCAATTTAAATAATTCAAAAAACGAATTAAATGATGCACGTGACTTTCAGTTTTTGAGAACAAATAATGAACGAGAAGACGAAATTAGTTCAATTGCAAATAACATTGTTTTTTGGCGGAATGAAATCGAAAAACTTGAAAAAGAAATGAGCATGTTATATCTGGAACTTGAAAAAATACACTAAACTAATTCTCAATATTTAGGCATTATCAAGACCTAAATTCTTAATTAATAATCAAGGAACAGCCTTTAATCCAATAAGGATTAAAGGCTGTTTTTTTTATGCCTAATAATCAAAAAAAATACTGCTAACTTTTCTTTACTAAAATAAAAAGCAGAACAACTTAATTTTACTGTAAAAAAAGCAAATACTTATTTTACGTTCTTTTTAACCAAAAAAAATAGATTCGAAACTAATAAAAACGCCAAAAACTATTAAAATAAAATATTTACCCCTAAAAGATAGGGGGTATAAGTAAAAATATCAATTATGAATATTTCGATATTTTACTGTAAAAATACCAAATAACTAAAATTAGGAAGTCATTTTTTGTAATTGATAATTCTTTCCAAATTGGATCAAAAACATCAATTATTCTTTCTTGTCTTAAAGAAAAGTTAATAAATTCGTCAAAATCAGTTACTAAAAATCGTGTCAAAAACGAATTTATTTAACCTATTTCAAAAGTTAAATTAATGAGCACATAATAACCAAAACCAATTAATCAATATTAACTAAATTATCTATCTAATGAAAAAAATCGAAGCTGTTATTCGAAAATCAAAATTTGATGAAGTTAAAGAAGCTTTACACAAAATCGAAGTCAATTTTTTTACCTACTGGGACGTTACTGGAGTCGGCAATGAAAAAGAAGGGCATGTATACAGAGGAATAACCTATAGTACCACAGACATTCAACGAAGATATATTTCCGTTGTCGTTTCTGATCAATTTTTAGAAAAAACAATTGATGCAATTTTAGAAGCGGCATCATCAGGAATGGTTGGTGATGGTAAAATATTTGTTTCTGAAATTCAAGAAACCTATAGAATCAGAACTAAAGAAAAAGGATCTGACGCGCTTAACTAACCAACCTCTATAAACTAACTAATAAAAAAATATACTATGGATACGAATGCTGTATTAGACTTAATGTGGGTGGTAATCTGCGGAATTTTAGTGTTTTTTATGCAAGCCGGATTTACTTTGGTGGAAGCTGGATTTACCAGATCAAAAAACACTGGAAATATAATAATGAAAAACTTGATGGACTTTTGTATCGGTACCATCGGATTTTGGGCAATTGGATACACTATTATGTACGGAGATTCCATCGGCTCATTTATAGGAAACCCAACTTTGTTTTTTGACAGTGTAAAAGACATGCACAGTCTATTTTTTCAAACTGTATTTGCTGCAACTGCAGCTACAATAGTATCTGGTGCTATTGCTGAAAGAACAAAATTTTCTACCTACCTTATCTTTTCTTTAATGATGACCGTATTTATCTATCCAATTTCAGGTCACTGGGTTTGGCAAGGTGACGGATGGTTAACTAAATTAGGCTTTATCGATTTTGCTGGTTCAACTGTTGTACACTCCGTTGGAGGTTGGGCTTCATTGGTAGCTGCTATAATGGTAGGCCCCCGAATTGGGAAATACACAAATGGTTTATCAAACCCTATTCCAGGTCACAATCTAATGATAGGGTCACTAGGAGTTTTTATCCTTTGGCTGGGTTGGTTTGGCTTTAATGCTGGATCTCAATTAGCAATATCCGGTGATAGTGCCAATGCGGTAGCCGGAATTATCATCACAACAAATATTGCAGCAGCAGCAGGAGCTTTGGCTGCCATGTTTGTAACATGGGCACTTTACGGAAAGCCCGACATCTCTATGACCTTAAACGGTGTTTTAGCCGGTCTTGTAGGAGTTACAGCTGGTTGTGCTGCAGTAAGCCCAGTTGGAGCAGCGTTTATTGGACTAATATGCGGTACCGTGGTTGTATTTGCAATTGAATTTATAGACAAGAAACTTAAAGTTGATGACCCAGTTGGAGCAGTTTCTGTACACGGAGTTTGTGGTGCACTAGGAACTTTATTAGTTGGTGTTTTTGCAACTGAAGGTGGTTTACTTTACGGAGGCGGATTTGCTCAATTAGGTGTTCAAGCAATTGGTGTTTTTGCAATAGCTGCATGGGCAATCATTACTTCTTTTATTGTATTATTTATCTTAAAGAAAACAATGGGACTTAGAGTAACTAAAGAAGAAGAAATTGATGGCTTAGACATTCATGAACACGGAACTAATGTGTATAACTAATCAACTCTTAAAAAAATTGAATTAAAAATCACACATCAAAATCAAGCGCGAAGTCTATATAATGAAATAGCGTAAATTATAAATAAAGCCTGTAACAAAAGTATTTTTTTGTTGCAGGCTTTATCTTTTTAGAGTTCAAAACAACATTAATCATTTCAAAAAACAGAATCACACACGACTTTCGATATCTCAATCATCTATAAAATGTCTTTACTCATTAATTTTCATGTGCGATAAAGTAGCATTGTATCATTATTATTTAGTTAATAATGCCCGTTAAGGATTGAAATAAAAATAAGATTACCAATAAGTTACACCCAAGAGGTACATAAAACCTATCAGCTGTCTATATATAATCAATTAGTTATTTTTTTTCACACTGAGTCGCATTAATATTTAATGACCTTACAGGAAATCTTTAGATTGAAACCTACTTAAAGCTGACGATTTTTAATTTATTAACAGATAAAATCTATTTTTATATAATCTGATGCCTGTCAAAGAATATTGTTAACACACCATTCTGATAGCTGATGCCCGGTCAATTGCTATATTACTTATAAAGTTGAAGTATGTTAAATCTTATAGAAATAATAATAGAACGACCTGAAAAATTAATAAATTTACAATCTTGAATTGATTACCAATAACTGCCCATGTCAAAAGAAAAAGTACGTCTAGATAAAACCTGCCTCAATTGTAACCATGTTGCCGACCAACGGTATTGTCCAAATTGCGGACAGGAAAACACAATCAGCCGTAAGTCTTTTCATCATATCTTTATTCATTTTTTTGAAGACTTAACCCATTACGACAATTCCTTTTGGAAGACAATATTTTCTTTGTTTTTTAAACCAGCCGCTTTAACTAAAGCGTACATGTCAGGAAAGCGCTTGTCTTATTTAAATCCTATAAGACTTTATATTTTTATAAGTTTTGTGACTTTTTTAATGATCTCCTTATTTCCTAATAATCCCGAAAAAGAAATTACAGCCGCTGTTACAAAACAAAAACAAGTAATAATACCCACCATAGATTCCTTGCATATAGAAGAAAAGAGCGTAGATGGATTAACAAAGGTCGGGTTGCTATCGCAACAGAACAATGACACGATAAAAAAAATACTACAGCAAACAGATAAAATTGAAAAAATAAAGCAAGCCCAAACTACTGATTCTATTCCGAAAAAAGAAGTTGCTGATTTTGGATACAAATCCATCAACGAATTAGATTCCATCCAGAAACATGGAAGTAAAAAGATACAGGTAAGCGATACCGAATATTGGTTCCTGAAAAAATGGTTAACCGTTAAAGAAGAAAATACAAACGAACAAATTGTAGAAAAGTTCACTGAATCATTTACAAATAATTTACCGAAATTATTGTTTATGTATATGCCAGTTTTCGCCTTTGTTTTATGGCTTTTTCACGATAAGAAAAAATGGTATTACTATGATAGCGGAATCTTTACTCTGCATTATTTTTCATTTATTCTTTTACTGGTGTTGACCCTGTTTTTTATCGATAAAATCTTTATCCTATTTGGGAAAAACCCTATTCTAGAATGGGTACATTTTAGTTTAAAATCGTTGGGGATATTTTGGATGATTTATTATTTCTTTCCGGCACACCGTCGTTTTTACGGGGACAAATTTATAGTCTCCTTAGTCAAAAGTAGTGTTATAATCATTATTAATTCAGTCGTTATTACCTTACTATTAGTGCTTTTTGCATTATATACGTACAGTAATATTCACTAAAAAACCAACAATAATCCTGCTTAAAACTTTAGTTTAACGGCATGATAAGCTGCAATTAATTCAAAAGCTATTTATTGCTATTTAACTATCCATTGTCTTCCTCCAAATCGTTGTGGTTATCACCGCCGATGCTGTAGTGGTTATTCTCTTCATCCTCGCTTCCTATCTCCTCTTGCGCATCGTCTAATTCTGATCCTGGAATATCTAAATCTCCTCCTGACATATCTTCTTCGAAATTTTTTTCATTGAATTCTGTTCGGTTATTAATTTCAACCGGTATTTTCTTTTTAGTGATATCAGCAGGATTGATGTCCCCTTCCTTATGTCCCTTATTGTAGATATCTTCACTTGGCGGATAGTTTATAGAATCCGGTAATTTATCTTTATCTGCTTCTTCCGTTTTCTGAGATTTAGGACTTGGTTTATTATCTTTATTTTCCATCTTACTTAAGGTTTTAACTAATTGATATATAATACACTAAGTTAGTGATTAATTTACAAAAATAGCCGTTATCTCTTTGTTTAAATACAATGAGATAAGTAACCCCTTCTCATCAAAGTCCATTTAACGTAAGTTCAACACCTCTTATTTGTTTACAAATAAAACAGCTAGTATGTCAACCTAAAATACCATCCTGCTTATTATAGTTTGTACCTAATAAATGACTAAATTTATACTACTAAAATAGGGTGCTATTTTCATCTTGTTTTTTTCACTAATCTTAAAACAATACAAACATGAGTTTACTATCACAAAATGTTATTCCAGGAAATCACGGTAAAACTTTTGGAACAAACGCGATGGAAGAAAACGATTTAACAGCAATTAAAAATAGCCTGTTAGAATTAGAAGGAATTGTTGACATTATCCTGAATACTGAAATTTTTCCTCGAGAATTTACGGTACATACAAACCAAATCGTTTCATTAGCAGATATTGAACACAAAGTAAAAACCGTGGGGTTTCATGCTATCGCAAAAGAGACGTTTGAGCTATAGCAGTGCTCGGAAATAAACTACCTCCGAGGATAGCCTAGGGTACTACTAAAATAATTGCCATAGATTCACTGATTTTCAAAAAATTATTTTTTAATGTGTAAATCTGTGGCAAAAAAAAGCGAAACCGAATTACTAGCCGTTACAACTAAAAGATATCAAAAGATACCAAGGAGCTAGCTAGTTCAACTAAACAAGAGTATTCTCCACTACTCTTACTATGTTTCATAAAAATAATTATTCAAAAATTTGCTTGTTACCTAACCATATCGTAATATTGCAATATAAATATATAACGATGGGAATTACTAAAACAGAACACTTTACAGAAGAGCAAAATGAGTTAGCAATCTTAGCGAAAGCGATTGGACATCCTGCTCGTATCTCCATAATTCAGCATCTGATAAAAGTAAACAGCTGTGTTTGCGGAGACATCGTAAACGAATTACCTCTCGCTCAGCCCACGGTATCCCAACACTTAAAGGAATTAAAAAATGCCGGACTTATCAAAGGAAGTTTTGAAGGAAACGCTATTTGTTATTGCCTCGATGAAGAAGGCTTCAATAAAATACGAGGTTTTTTCAACCAAGTAAATACGTATTTAGAAAACAAAAAAAATCAATGTTGTTAATTTTTAAAATATAAAAAAATGAAGTTATCAGAAATTAAAAAACAGCTAAGCACATTAGAAAATGTAACTTTCCTATTGCCAAACGGCACTTATGTTCCAGAACATTTTCACGTTACTGAAGTAGGTTTAATTACCAAAAATTTCATTGACTGTGGAGGAAAAGTAAGAAACGAAACCGTGGTAAACTTCCAATTGTGGGATGCCAATGATTTTGAACACCGTTTAAAACCAAAGAAACTCTTGGATATTATTACACTATCTGAAAAAGTTTTAGGAATTGAAGACTACGAAATAGAGGTCGAATACCAAGCAGAAACTATTGGTAAATACGACTTAGGATTCAACGGAAAGGATTTTATATTATTGAACAAACAAACTGCATGCCTAGCAGAAGATGCATGCGGAATTCCGCAGGAAAAGCAAAAAACAAAATTATCTGAAATTCCAACACAAACGAATAGCTGTACTCCTGGTGGAGGTTGTTGTTAACTAAAATCTACTCCGTATATGTCTCAATTAAACACCAGTACATTCCCTTCGATAGAAAATGAAATTCGTTCTTTTCAATTCGGAACTATTTCTCCGGAAAGAAAAGCAATATTGCTTCCACTTATTGATTTTATTCAAGAGAAAGTTAGCAACGAACAAGACATCCGACTCAACTTTATTTGTACCCACAATTCAAGGAGAAGTCATTTATCGCAAGTATGGGCACAAACGGCGGCAGCACATTTTAATGTGAAAAACGTGTTTTGCTATTCGGGTGGAACAGAAGCTACGGCATTATTCCCGATGGCTGCCAAAACATTAGAACAAGCAGGATTCGAGGTAAACCCTCTTTCTGAAGGCACGAATCCCGTTTACAGCATTAAATATAGTGAGAATGAACATCCTATTATTGGATTTTCTAAAACCTATGACGACAGTTTTAATCCGCAATCCGCCTTTGCGGCAATATTGACTTGCTCAAATGCTGATAACGGCTGCCCTTTTATTGCCGGCGCTGAAAAACGCATCCCGATCACTTTTGAAGACCCAAAAGCGTTTGATAATACACCTCAACAAGAAGAAAAATACAAAGAAAGAAGCATCCAGATTGCAACGGATCTCTTCTATGTATTCTCACAAATAAAAAAATAATATGTCCGCAACTAATTGCACTCCTGCATTAAACAGAAAAAAACTAGGGTTTCTCGATAGTTATTTAACCCTTTGGATATTCCTTGCCATGGCATTAGGTGTTGCCATTGGAAACTTCTTTCCTTCTAGCGGAGATTTTATCAATTCCTTTTCCAGTGGAACCACTAATATACCGTTAGCAATTGGACTTATCCTAATGATGTATCCGCCATTGGCAAAAGTGAAATACGAACAAATGGGAGAAGTCTTTAAAAACACTAAAGTACTAGGTGCTTCCCTATTCTTGAATTGGGTTTTAGGCCCGATCTTAATGTTTGCATTGGCATTAATTTTCCTCAATGGCTATCCTGAATACATGATTGGCGTAATCCTAATCGGGCTCGCGCGTTGCATTGCCATGGTTGTAGTTTGGAACGACCTTGCTGATGGAGATAGAGAATATGCAGCTGGATTGATTGCCTTAAACAGCATTTTTCAAGTATTACTTTATAGTGTTTATGCATATATTTTCATCACCGTACTTCCTCCCTATTTTGGCTATACCGGTTTTGAAGTCAACATCAGTATTGGACAAATTGCCGAGAGTGTCGGTATTTATTTGGGAATTCCCTTTGCATTAGGAATCATCAGTCGATATGCTTTAATCCATTTAAAAGGAGAAGACTGGTTCCAGAATAAATATGTCCCTTTTATCTCCCCCATTACTCTTATCGCTTTATTATTTACAATTGTAATCATGTTTAGCTTGAAAGGAGAATTAATCGTTCAAATTCCTATGGATGTAGTTCGAATCGCCATTCCACTTGTCATCTACTTCACTTTGATGTTTGTATTGAGCTTCATGGTTGGGAAATACTTTGGCGCCGACTATTCCAAAAGTACCGCTATTGCCTTTACAGCCACAGGAAACAATTTCGAATTGGCCATTGCAGTTGCCATAGGCGTATTTGGCATCAACAGCGGACAAGCTTTTGCTGGTGTTATAGGCCCGTTAGTAGAAGTTCCGGCATTGATAGCCTTAGTGAATGTCGCTTTTTGGTTTCGAAAAAAATACTATCCAACTACGGCATAAAAATTAAAAACCACCCTTTTATCTAAAAATAAGAGGGTGGTTTATTTTTTAGGAGCTATTTCCCGTTATCCGCTGTATCTTTATACTTGCCGAAAACGGAAGCTATAAAGGATGCCGCTTCTACCGGGGCTAGGCATTTCGTGCTAAAATGAAACTCCAATTCATTCAAGATCTAAATCTTAAATGCAATAAAACAACTATATTAGCAGAACCGTTCGCATTGCTTAATGAGTAAAGTCAACAGTTAAAAAATTTAACTAAAGCTTAGTTGATTTACCAACCGTCAAATAAATGTGATTGTTGGGATACAGAAATTCCATCTTAGTGTTCTGTTTGTTAATTTTCATATCAACAGTACCTTTCTCATTTTCCAAGGAATAAAGTATGTAATTAGGATCGGGAGCATACACCACTGACTTCATAATTTTATACTTTAATTTCATATTAGTAAAAAAGAATACTACATCATTCTTTTTTCTGTCGAGGAACACAAACGAATATTCATTTCCTGAAATATCGCATTCTCCAATCTTAAAAGGAACTTCGTCAACACAATAGCGCTGCACATTAAACACTTGTTCTTGAGAATACATAGAACCCGACAACAATAAAAGTGCAATAAAATACTTCATGGTTTTTACTTTTCTTAAATTGTACTAGAGTAATACAATCCGATGCACTAATGCAAAACACATGCCACTAAAAAAAAACTTAGACTACAGCCTTATGCTTTTTTACTTAAAGGACCGCTTTCCTTCTTTAGGATATAAAAAAAAATCGTTTCTTTGAAAACTATTTTACAATAGCTAAGAAAATAAGATTTGAAGCTTATATCAAAATACAGATTAAAATAATTTTTATATAAATCATGGGTTTAAAAACAGACATTAACGCATTAAGACGAAAACTGATGCGTCGCCTTACGAAGAACGTCGGTGCTTCACAATTTGATCAAAATATCGATTTGACAAAGGTGGAGTTTAAAAAAATTCTAATTTGTAGACCCAACCCTAGATTAGGGAATCAATTGTTAATCACTCCGCTAGTACAAGATGTTATTGCAACTTTTCCAGACTGTGAAATAGATTTATTTGTCAATGGTGGTCTAGCACCTATTATTTTTAAAAATTACACCAACATAAATCGAATAATTCGTCTCCCAAGAAAACCTTTTAAAGAGATTACTAAATACGTTAAGGGATGGCTTTCCTTAAAAAAATACAGTTATGACATTGTGATAAATGTAGTAGAAAACTCTTCGTCTGGAAGATTATCTGCGCAATTTGTGAATTCAAAATATAAGTTTTTTGGAGATGATGTTGATGATATTCAATTAAAGCACAACGATTATGAGCATATTGCTAAATATCCCGTTTACAACTTTAGACATTACTTAACTAAACTTGGATTTAAAGAAAACAATAGCCCTCTTCCTAATTTAGACTTAAAGCTAAGTCCTTCAGAACTTGCGGAAGCCAAAAAGACACTATATACTATTGTACAAAACGACAAGAAGACCATTTGCATCTTTACTTTTGCTACAGCTGATAAATGCTACCCAGAGTCCTGGTGGGCACCTTTTTATGACCGATTAAAAGCGGAATATTCAGACTACAATATCATTGAAGTATTACCCGTAGAAAACGTTTCGCAAATCGGTTTCAAAGCACCAACATTTTACAGTAAAGACGTTCGCGAAATAGGTGCGCTTATGGCAAACACCGAAGTATTTATAGGAGGCGATAGCGGAATTATGCATTTGGCCAGCGCATCAAAAGTACCTACTGTTGGTCTTTTTTCTCGTGATAATATAAAGATGTATCAACCTTACGGAAACGGTAGTATAGCCATAAATACCAATACTGATTCTATTGATGATTACATTGCCGTATTAGACAAAATTCTTAGATAGTATAGCTTTTATAAATTCAATTACGTCGAATACCGTTTGCGTAAACCATAAAAAAAGAAGCCATCATGCTTCTTTTTTTATTTTATTACCAACCGTTATTTAATCCCTCTTTCAAGGCTTTATCATATTTATCCAAATCAAAACGATACAAGCTCGGAGCTTTATGTGCGCCGCCTTTTCTACTCTCGTCTAGACTCACAAGAATATCATACCGCAGCATTTTTCTATAGAAATTACCGCGATTCAGTTTTTTACCCAGAATAATTTCATACAGTTTTTGAAGTTCGGGCATCGTAAATTTTTCGGGCAGCAAATTATAACCTATCGGCTTATCATTTAACTGCTTTCGCAAAGTGGATAATGCCTTGTCAAAAATAATTTGATGATCCATCATAAATTCCGTTAATTCCTCTATTGGCATCCATTCGCAAGGATCAAAAACTTCATCAATAACTAAATTCACTTTAGAATAATCAACTAAAGCATAAAATCCCACTGAGACAAAGCGCTGCTTATTCCATAATGTATCAGAATACTCCTTAAAAAAACTTTCTGAACGATCTAAATCACCAAAAGTGCTAAATTGGCTCAAGTAAATATTTTCTGCCCCTGTACGGCTTTTAAGAATTCTACTAGCAGCCTCATTTAAATTTTCACGTTTTTTAATATAGCCCCCAGGAAGTCCTAACAATTGTTTTTCCTTCATTTTTAGAACTAATACTTTCAGTGCGCCATCGTGAAACCCAAATACAACACAATCGATAGAGATACTGGGCATGTATATTTCCCAAGACTCCTTCGACTTTTCTTCAATAATTTTTTTGAACTCCATATTATTTAATTGGCCGTAAAAATACGAAACTGATTATAAATCTATCTTTTAAAAACTGATAATCAGAAAAATATCCTTTTTTTATACAAATAACAAAGAAAAATTATTAATATTGCTTCATATTGAAGCAATAAAAGGCTATTAACAAAAAACAACCACATGAGAAGCAAATCAATTTCAACAATCGCAAAAACATCATTGCTTTCTGCATTAGTGTTTTCAGGAATTTCTTGGGCAAGCAACCCAGAGAAAAAAGCCCCAAAAAGCACTCCGATTATAACCGTAAATGGTTTTACATTTTCTGATCTAAATAGAAATGGAAAATTAGATAAGTACGAAGATTATCGACTCTCAACTCAAGACCGAATACAAGACCTTATAAATAAAATGACCGATGACGAAAAGGCAAGTATGCTTATCGGAATTGGAATGCCCGGATTTGATATGGTGGAAGCCAAATTTATTTCTGGTGGTTTTCAAGGAAAAGTTCCCGGAGCTGCAGGTGGAACATTTGAATTAAAACGATTAGGAATTCCTACAGTTGTAGTTTCTGATGGACCTGCTGGACTACGAATCAAGCCAACAAGAGATAATGACGTAAACACCTATTATGCAACTGCCTTTCCCGTTGGAACTGCCCTTGCCTCTACTTGGAATACAGAATTGATCAATAATGTTGGAAAAGCCATAGGTAACGAAGTGAAAGAATATGGAGTTGATGTATTGCTTGGACCCGGAATGAATATTCATAGAAACCCATTGTGTGGAAGAAACTTCGAATACTATTCTGAAGACCCGTTATTGACCGGAAAAATAGCCGCCTCAATTATAAATGGAATTCAATCCAACGGTGTTGGAACTTCTGCTAAGCATTATGCAGCTAATAATCAAGAAACAAATAGAATGAGTGTAAACGCACACATCAGCGAAAGAGCGATGCGTGAAATTTACTTAAGAGGGTTTGAAATCACGGTTAAGGAGTCGCAACCATGGACCATTATGTCTTCCTATAATCTTATTAATGGAACATATACATCTGAAAGAAAAGATTTACTAACCACAATATTGAGAGATGAATGGGGATTCAAAGGATTAGTAATGACAGACTGGTTTGGTGGATACAAAGGCTTTACATCGGCATTTGAAAAAGGTGCAGTCAATGATGTAACTGCACAATTATCAGCTGGAAATGATTTATTAATGCCTGGACTACCTTCACAAAAACAAGCTATTCTAGAGCATATGAAAAGTGGAAAACTATCTGCAGCGGTAGTCAACACGGATTTAACCAGAATCTTGGAATTGGTTTTTAAATCACCATCAATGAATAATTATAAGTATTCTGACAAACCGAATTTAAAAGAAAATGCTGAGGTTACCAGACAAGTCGCTGCTGAAGGAACAATTTTATTAAAAAATGATAATAATACATTACCATTTAATTCAAAAAAATCACCGTTGGCTGTTTTTGGAATTACTTCTTATGACTTTATTTCTGGTGGAACAGGAAGTGGTGATGTGAATGAAGCTTACAGTATCTCACTAATCGACGGTTTGACAAACGCAGGCTTTTCTATTGATACTGAATTAGAGGGAATGTACAAACCTTATGCAGCAGATAAAAAAGCACAAGAATTGGAACGTCGTGAAAGAGAAGGCGGCTTAATGGCCACTCCTCATCGTATCGCTGAATTGGAGTTAAGCAAACAAATATTGGAAAACAAAGCCAAATCATCTGAGATTGCACTAATTACAATTGGTAGAAATGCTGGTGAGAATGCAGACAGAAATGTGGAAAACGATTTCAATTTAGCTATTGATGAGGTAAATTTAATTGACAATGTAGCAGCGGCTTTTCATGCTCAAGGCAAAAAAGTAGTTGTTGTTTTAAACATCGGTGGTGTTATAGAAACAGCAAGTTGGAAAAATAAAGTAGATGCTATCCTATTACCATGGCAACCGGGACAAGAAGGAGGAAATTCTGTTGCAGATGTTTTTACAGGAAAAGTAGCCCCTTCAGGAAAATTAACAATGACTTTTCCCGTAAAATATGAAGATACACCATCTGCAAAAAATTGGATTGGAACTCCCGCTGAAAACCCTACAAGTGTAACGTACGAAGAAGGTGTTTATGTTGGATACCGTTATTTCAATACGTTTAAGGTAAAACCATCTTATGAATTTGGTTACGGATTATCGTATACTTCTTTTCATATTTCAGAAATAAAATTAAGTTCAAATACATTTTCGAATAAAATGGTCGTTACTGTGACCGTGAAAAACACAGGCAAAACAGCCGGTAAGGAAGTAGTTCAATTGTATCTTTCTGCACCTTCACAAAACATTGACAAACCTAGCTCAGAGTTAAAAGCTTTTGGTAAAACAAATTTATTACAAGCTGGAGAAAGTCAAACTATCGTTTTGACATTGAACCCTAAGGATTTGGCATCATTTGTTAGCAACAAAAACGCATGGATTGCTGAAGCCGGTTCTTATAAAGTGGCAATTGGAACTTCATCATTAGACATGAAGGAAACAGCAAATTTCACATTAGCAAAAGAAACTGTAGTTGAAAAAACAAACTCTTCATTTGCTTTGGACACAAAGTTTACAGATTTGAAGCACTAATTCCGTGACTACTTAATTTATAAAAATGGATTCGATGAAAGTCGAATCCATTTTTATATTACATAATCATTTGTTTTACTACTTTTACAACTCATAAAAAGAAAACTATGTCTGTCGCAAAAAAAGATTATAAAAGAATTACCACTAAGTCCTTAATTGAAATGAAAGCAAATGGAGAAAAAATCTCTATGCTTACCGCTTATGATTACACCATGGCTAAAATTGTGGATACAGCCGGTATTGATGTTATTCTTGTGGGTGATTCTGCTTCAAATGTGATGGCTGGACATGAAACAACTTTACCTATTACTTTAGACCAAATGATATATCACGCCTCTTCTGTTGTTAGAGCAATAGAAAGAGCCTTAGTAGTGGTGGATTTACCTTTTGGAAGTTACCAATCAGATCCTAAAGAAGCTTTGCGTTCATCAATCCGAATTATGAAAGAAAGCGGTGGACATGCCGTAAAACTTGAAGGTGGAAAAGAAATTAAAGAATCAATTAAAAAAATATTAAATGCAGGTATTCCAGTAATGGGACATTTGGGTTTAACACCGCAATCGATCTATAAATTTGGAACCTATACCGTTCGTGCCAAAGAAGAAGAAGAAGCTGACAAATTAGTTGAAGATGCTCAATTGTTAGAAAGATTAGGTTGTTTCGCTTTGGTTTTAGAAAAAATCCCTGCTCATTTAGCTGAAAAAGTAGCCAAAAGTATTTCGATTCCAGTAATAGGAATTGGTGCTGGAGGTGGCGTTGACGGGCAAGTACTTGTTATTCACGATATGTTAGGAATGAATAATGAATTTAGCCCTCGTTTCTTAAGAAGATACATGAATCTATACGAAGGAATGACAGCCGCTATTGGTCAATATGTTGCCGATGTAAAATCAAGTGACTTCCCAAATGACAAGGAACAATATTAAAAATAGAAAAGTCAATTCCTTAAAGTAATCTATTTTAAGGAGTTGCTATTAAAATAAGATAATCCCTCGCTTACAATACCTACATTATAAAAATTTATTTTGAAAATAATTTCGAACAAAAACAATCTCCAAGTATTACATGAAGACAACCATATTATTGTGGTGAACAAACGAGTAGGCGATATTGTACAAGGCGATAAAACAGGCGACAAACCTTTATCGGAGGTCGTAAAAGAGTATCTCAAAGAAAAGTACAATAAACCAGGAGAAGTTTTCCTTGGTGTAGTGCACCGTTTAGACAGGCCTACAACCGGAATAGTAGTTTTTGCCAGAACTAGCAAAGCGTTACCCCGCTTGAACGAATTATTCAAAAACAGGGAAACTCAAAAAACCTATTGGGCAATTGTAAAAAACAAACCCGCTAACTCTCAAGACAAACTGATTCATTTCATTAAAAGAAACGAAAAAAACAATACCTCAAAAGCGCACATAAAAGAAGTTCCTGACAGTAAATTAGCGAGCTTGGACTATACTATTTTTAAGGAACTGAACAATTACTTTGCATTAGAAATCAATCTGCATACAGGAAGACATCATCAAATTAGAGCGCAACTTTCATCCATAGGCTCTCCAATAAAAGGAGATTTAAAATATGGTTTTGACCGAAGCAATCCTGATGGTGGCATCCATCTGCATGCCCGAAAATTAGTTTTTGTTCATCCAGTCTCCAAGGAAACGCTATCCATCATTGCCCCAGTACCGAATGAAGTTATTTGGAATGCATTATAATTTTAGTTGAATAAAAAATCATTTTTAAAATTTAAGAATTAACTTGCATAGAAATTAATTATCCAAATTTATAATGAACTATAAGACTAATATCGAATATAGAAAAGAGACTTTAATAAAACTGCTCAATACTATTATAATTCATGAAGATGAGATCATTAAAGCTTTATATGATGATTTCAAGAAGCCTGCTTTTGAGGCCGTTCTAACGGAAACCAGCTATGTTATTTCGGAATTAAAGGACACCATCAAGAATATACACAAATGGGCAAAGCCAAAAAGGGTTTTTCCATCACTGCTAAATTTTCCTTCTAAAGATTATATTTACAAAGATCCTTATGGAAAAGTATTAATTATTGCTCCATGGAATTACCCGTTCCAGTTGGCTCTTTGCCCTTTGGTTTCTGCAGTTGCTGCCGGAAATCAAGTAGTCATCAAACCTTCTGAATTAACGCTTAATACATCCGCTATTATTGCTAAAATAATAGCAAAAACGTTCCATGTGAATCACGTTGAAGTTATTCAGGGTGGTGTCGATGTATCCAAAAATTTACTTTCGCAACGCTGGGATTATATCTTTTTTACCGGAAGCGTTCCCGTGGGAAAAATAGTTGCCCAAGCTGCAGCAGAACACCTCACTCCCGTAACATTGGAACTTGGAGGAAAAAATCCGTGTATTATTGATGAAACTGCTAATTTGAAATTGGCAGCCAAAAGAATTGTTTGGGGAAAATTCATTAATGCGGGACAAACCTGCATTGCTCCAGATTATATCATGATTCAGAAAGACATGAAAAGTAAGTTTATCGACTATATGAAAGAGGAAATAACCGCTGCATATAGCAATAAACCAGAAGAATCCCCTGATTTTGCTAGAATTGTCAATGTTAAAAATTGGAGTCGATTAACCGCGATGATTGACAACGACAAAGTCATTTTTGGTGGCCAATCTGATGAATCGGACTGTTATATAGCGCCAACCCTTATTGATGAATCTGATGTTGACAGTCTTATTATGAAAGACGAAATATTTGGCCCGTTGTTACCTATTCTTGAATATTCCAGTGATGCGGATATACACGCCGTGATTTCAAAATATGAGAAACCATTGTCTTTATATATTTTTACTGAGAATAAAGTATTTGCAAAACAAATTATTCAAAACTACTCTTTTGGAGGAGGTTGTATAAATGACACAGTAGTTCATTTTTCAAATAAACGTTTGCCTTTCGGAGGTGTAGGTCATAGTGGCATTGGTGCCTATCATGGGTCGTTAAGTTTTGACACTTTTTCACATAAAAAATCAATTGTAAAAAAAGCAAATTGGCTGGATTTACCAATGCGATATGCACCGTATAAAGACAAATTAGCTACAATCAAGAAATTACTTAAATGGATTTAATGAAAGAGAAATCAGTAAGCGAAGCCATTCAATACAGACGCTCCGTGCGGGTCTTTAAAGATGAAGCCCTTGATAATGAGAAAGTAAAAGAATGTATCCGTCTGGCTACACTCGCCCCTACAAGCAGTAATATGCAACTCTGGGAATTCTACCAAATTACCTCAGCCGATGTTCTAGAAAAGCTCACGCAAGTAAGCTTTAATCAAAATGCAGCAAAAACTGCCAAGCAAATGGTTGTCGTGGTGGCTAGAAAAGATCTTTGGAGAAAAAGAGTACAGTCTAACGTAACTTTTTTAAAATCACAGTACGGTGAAAAATCAGCTACTGACTATTCGAAAAGAGAAAAATTTGCCCTGAACTATTATCAGAAAATTGTTCCAACGCTCTACTTTGATTTCATAGGAATCTTGGGAGCCGTAAAATTTCTTATTTTTCAAATCATCGGACTATTTAAACCTATTTACAGACAAGCCCGAAGAAGCGATATGCGAATAGTAGCTCAAAAAAGTGCTGCATTAGCCGCGCAAAACTTTATGATTAGTATGGCTGCCATAAATTATGACACCTGCCCTATGGAAGGTTTTGATTCTCTAAGGGTAAAAAGAATATTAAATTTACCGGCTGCAGCTGAAATAAATATGATTATCGGCTGCGGAATTCGAGAAGAGTCCGGCGTTTATGGGGAACGATTCAGAGTTCCCTTTGAAGAAGTCTATTTTAAATTATAAACCAACTTTACTATTTTAAACCACTATTAAACCCAATAAAAAATGAATCTAAAAAAAGACCGTATAGAAGAAATAGTACGCAATGGCTATCAATTAGATTTTGCGAATGTTTTCAACAAAGCATTTGAAAATTATAAAAAAATAGCCCTATATGCAGGACTCATGATATTTGTATTTATGGTAATTTTAATGGCAATCATAGCAAGTGTGGGTATAAGTCTTTTCGGAATAGCTGCACTATCTCAGGAATCATTTCAAGAGTTAAGCCTAAATCTGAAAAACATTAGCGGAGTCTATCTAATTATTTATATGGGAGTATCGATTTTCTTTTCCTCTTTAATTAGTCCATTGCAAGCCGGACTAATTAAAATGGCTTACTGCGCTGAAAGAGATGAGGAATTTCACGTTTCAACCGTTTTTAGTTTTTATAATGCAAAGTATTTTCTGCAAATTTTTGTTGCAACATTTCTAATTTTGATCTGCAGCCAAGGAATAGAAATGGCCTTAAATTATAGTGGTATTAGACTGGTAGGAAGCATGATTTCAGTTGCTATATCTTTTTTTACAATACTAACTATTCCACTTATCATTTTCAGCGACCTAAACGCATTAGATGCGATAAAATATAGTTTTTCAATTGTATTAAAACAACCTCTAATCCTTCTTGGCCTTATACTTGTAGCAATTATTGGATCAATGGTTGGATTTATTGGATGTTGCATTGGAGTGTTTTTCACTCTTCCATTCATGTATTCCATGTACTATGCTATGTACGACGAAATTATCGGATTTGACAATGAGGAAGAAACAGAGACATCTAATCTATTGTAAATAATACGAAACGCGATTTAATTTATTATAAGTAAATCGCGTTTATATTATAAAAAAATCATTAAATTACTAACCTATAAATTTCAATTTTACAATTCAAAAATATATTCTCTATGGTATTTTACTATAGCCTTTTTTATACTATTATTTCAGATTACAGTTCCTTTTGTTGGATAAGCTCTCTAAAAGCAATACTGTCATCTGCGGTCTTCACTGAAATAATCATTTCAAACGAAACCTCTATATTATGGGGAGGGTTACTCCTTTTCATTGCTCATTTATTTTTTACTCTTAAGAATACAAAAAACAAACTAAAGAGTACATTAATTGAAAAAAACAATGAAGAATATCTACGTAATAAAGAATACCAGCTTTATCTTCTATTCTTAGGAGTTGTAAATATTATAGCTGAAATTAATTATGAAATTTTTAGTGTCAGGCCCAAAAGTTTGCTCATATTAAATATCAGTACTGCATTATTCTTTATAATTATATACTTACTTAGTACGAAGTCATCTTTTCTTTTTCGGAACATCCGAACTATCTTCATTGTATTTTATCTATTCTATTTTACGATGATTTGTAGAAATTTACTTTTTAGATCGACCGACATTATACCTGTCATCGCTTTTATAATGAATTTTTATTTTGCGTACATCATTTTTAAACCTATAAAATTATATTGGTATTTTGTGGCATTTGTTTTTTCATACATTGCTGTTGTTACTTATTTTGAAATGCTACCCATTAAAACAACTATAGCATTATTCAATTTTTCTATAATTGTTTTTACGATAAATTATATTCAGCATATCATAGCTCTAAATATTAGGGACAAATTCCGTTTTTCAGATCAAATAATAAATAATGGGAACTCTCTTATTGTTGTATCCACTAGAAACGGAGAAATTTTATTCTGTAGCGAAACGATTACTCCTATTTTAGGGTATTCTGTAGATGAGGTTATGGGAATGCGATTCTGGGAGGTAACTGAAGATCCAGACTTTACTGGTGCAAAATTTCATGAAAACACAACTTCTGAAAGAGTTTTTGTAAGGAAACTAAAGACTAAAAATGGAACATACAAGCATATAGAATGGCATGATAAAAGATATACTGAGGATCTAATAATTGGTATTGGACATGAAGTTACTCAACAAATAGAAACACAAAAAAGATATGAAAACATAGTTGAATCTGCTTATGATATAATTTATGAACTAGACCGTTATGGCGCCTACGTCTTTATAAATAAAAACTCCGAGATAATAACTGGGTTTAGTCTAACAGAATTGTATAGTTCTAAATTTGAGCGTTTAATCAAAGATGGTTATCAACAAAGAGTCCTTGAATTCTATACCAATTCTACAGAAGAAATGGAAAGCTTCCCTACTTTTGAATTTCCTATCATTAAAAAAAATGGAGATGAAATATGGCTTTCTCAAAAGGTAACAATCAATAGAGATGAAAACAGAAAAATAACAGGATATTCAGTAATTGCTAGAGATATTACTTTCCTAAGAACCATTGAAAAAGAAAAAGCAGAACGACAATTAAAAAATCTAAAATACAGCGCTGCTTTAAAAGGGTTCACTGCAAAGAGTTATTCTAATAACGAAAGCTTAGAATACAAACTGCAAACAATTTTAGAAACCACCGCTAAAACAATAGGAATCAATCGTGCGGGTTACTGGAACTATTTTGAAGACAGGATTAGTTGTGTAAAACTATATGATTTTAAAAGTAATACATTTTCATCCGAGCAAGAGATAACAAAAAAATCATCTCCAAAATACTTTTCAACAGTTGAAAACAAAATACAAATTGTCGCTTCAGATGTCTGTACAAATGAAATTACTAAGGAATTATGTGTTGATTATATTCAAGAAAACAACATAGTTTCACTTATCGATACCCCCGTTTTTATTAATGGTGAATTAAAAGGAATTCTTTGTATTGAAGCTACTGAAGACGTGAAGCAATGGGATAATGAAGACATCAATTTCTCACGATCTGTTTCTGATATTATTGCAATAGCATTTGAGTCTAAAATGAGATTGGACATCGAAAACAGATTGACTTATAAAAGTGAGTTACTGGCAGCAATGACCCAATGCACAGAAAAATTTTTAAATAGTAAAGATATTGCCGATATTTTTTCTGATGTATTGATTATTATGGGGAATGCTACCAAATCACATCGTGCCTATTACTATGAAAACGATCCTTCTACTAATTTAATTAGCCAGAAATACAGATGGATAATGAACAATACAACATTAACCGAAAATAACCCTAAACTTCAAAATATACCGTATGATTACTTCGAAGAATTAATTGAACCGATATTAAACAATAAAATTTACGAAGCGACCGTATCCAAAATTAAAAATGAATCATTAAAAAATAAGTTGATTAATGTAGATGTAATTTCATTGATCCTTTTCCCAATTTTCATAAAAAATAAATTTCATGGCTTTTTAGGATTTGATGATACCTCCGAAGAAAAGAAATGGACTGAAGACGAAGTTAATATTCTGCAAACATTAGCCAGAAACGTTGCCTCCTCTATTGAACGTATCGCCGGAGAAACAGCAATTTATGAGAGTGAAGAAAAATTCCGTTTATTAGCCAATAATATCCCAGGCGCTGTTTATCTTTCAGACAATGATGAAAAATTTACCAAAATATATCTCAATGATGAGATTAAAAAGTTAACAGGTTATGATAAAATCGAATTCTTGGAAAAAAGAATTTTTTATATCGACCTAATTCACCCTGAAGATTATGAAAGAGTACTTGGTGAATCTAGAGAGAAGCTATCCAAATCTGAACCTTTCCATTTCACGTACCGCATCTTAAATAAAGCTGGTGAAATCGTTTGGGTAGAAGAGTTTGGTGATGCTGTAATCCACAATGGCAAAATCACTTATATTGAAGGCATAATGCTGGATATCACTAAAAGAAGAATGACGGAAGATGCCATAAAAGGGCTTGAATATGCTGAAGCTGCCAATAAAGCCAAGTCAGAGTTTCTGGCTAATATGAGCCATGAAATCAGAACTCCTTTAAATGGAATCATAGGTTTTACTGATCTATTGATGAAAACTAAGCTTGAAGAAGTCCAGGAAAAACATATGATTACCGTTAATCAATCTGCTCATTCCTTATTAGGAATTGTAAATGACATCCTCGATTTTTCTAAAATTGAAGCGGGCAAACTTGATTTGCACGTCGAAAAACATAAAATTGAAGACATTTTAAACCAAATTATTGATTTAATCCATTACGAATCCAATCAAAAGAAGCTACAACTAGACCTTGTAGTAGCGCCAGAAATACCTGCTTATTTTTGGGTAGATAGCATTAGGTTAAAACAAATCCTAATCAATCTTTTAGCTAATGCCGTGAAATTCACAGAAAAAGGATTTGTAAAACTGGGCATTTCACTAATCAACGGTACTAATTCTAACAGCAAAATCCGTTTTGCTGTGCTTGATACCGGGATTGGAATTTTAAAGGAAAATCAAAAGAAAATATTTAAAGCTTTCTCCCAAGAAGACAGCTCCACAACTAAAAAATTTGGAGGTACTGGTTTAGGCCTAACAATTTCAAACAAATTACTAGGACTAATGGACAGCCGCTTGCAACTTAGTAGCAAACTTGGAGTTGGTAGTACCTTTTATTTCGATTTGGACTTACAAACAACTAATGAGCCAGAAGTAGAAACTATACTTATAAGCGATAAAGAAGTTGTTGACCATTTTGCTTTTCAAACTGATGCTCGATTGGAAGCATTAAAAGTAATGCTCGTTGAGGATAATAAAATTAATATGTTATTGCTCAAAACAATTATTAAAAATGTACTTCCCAAGGCCGTTATTCATGAAATCCCAAATGGATTAGAAGCTGTAAAAGAGTTTGAAAATATTTTACCGGATATCATATTTATGGATATACAGATGCCAATAATGAATGGGTATGAAGCTACAATAGAAATAAGAAAATTAAAATTAGGTGCATCAGTTCCAATAATAGCGATCACAGCGGGCACTGGAGCAGAAGTAAATGACAAGTGTATTGCGGCAGGGATGAATGATTATATTTCAAAACCCATTATAAAGCGAGTGATAGAAGACACTTTATTAAAGTAGGTAACTTCGTAGAAGCACAAAAAGTTTATTTTTAATTAAAAAATTATATATCTTCGATACTCTTTTATAAAAAAAGCATCAAAAATTGAAATCATATGAAGTGGAAAGGACGTAGACAAAGTGACAATGTAGAAGATAGAAGAGGAATGTCTTCAGGTGGTAAAACAGTTGTAGGAGGAGGTATTATAGGGATTATAATACTATTGATAAATGTTTTTGGAGGTGAAAATGCCCAAATGCTTACGCCAGTTTTAGAACAAATGAATCAAGGACAAAGTACTCCTACCGAACAACGGGATCTAACTGCAAAAGAACTGGAAGAGCAAGCCTTTGTGGAAACATTGCTCGCAGATAATGAAGATGTTTGGACTAAAATTTTCAATGAAAATAATTTGAATTACAAAAAACCAAATATTGTATTATTCATTGGTGGAGTTGAAACCGGGTGTGGTAATGCATCATCTGATTCAGGTCCTTTCTATTGTCCTGCAGATCAAAAGGTATATATGGATTTAGCTTTTTTCGAAGAATTGAAAACTCGTTTTGGAGCTCAAGGCGGAGATTTTGCTACTGCATATGTAATCGCACATGAAATAGGCCATCACGTACAAACATTATTAGGTACTTCTGATAAAATGAGACGGTTACAGCAAGGTAAAAGTAAGGCTGAAGCCAATAAATTATCTGTGGCATTGGAATTACAAGCTGACTTTTATGCAGGAGTTTGGACACATTACAACCAGAAAATGAATAACATACTGGAAGATGGAGATCTTGATGAAGCATTAAGTGCTGCACATGCCGTAGGCGATGATGCTATTCAATCTAAGATGCAGGGACATATTGTGCCGGAATCCTTTACACACGGAACATCTGAGCAAAGAAAATATTGGTTTATGAAAGGCTATAAAACGGGTGACATCAAACAAGGAAATACTTTTGACGAAATAAGATAAAAATAAAGACACTAGAATTATTAAAAATCGGGACTCGCTCCCGATTTTTTACGTTTTAAACTACTTCATAGAATGATAACAAATTTTCTTTAAAGCAAAAAAAAATATTATTTAAAATACCATTCATCGACACTTTCCATACAGTCGTCTCTATAAAAATACCTGTTGACTTATAAAAATCATTGCATTTGTTTATATCAATAACTTTATATCAAATAAGTAAACGATATGAAAAACACAAATCAACTAGGATTATGGATGGATGACTCTGTTGCCTATTTAATACAGTTTACCACAAAACCTTTTACAATTCAAACAATTGTGCGTGAGTTCCAAACAGAAGAAAAAAAATCAAACCCTTTAAAAAAAATTTTATTACTAAGTCGTTATAAAGAAACCAGTTTAAACAAACATTATAATAAAATGGGTAAGGAGCTGTTAAAATATGAGAAAATAGTCCTCTTTGGCCCTTCTACCTCTAAACTTGATTTTTTTGACTTTTTAAATGAAGACGAACGTTTTTTGAAATTAAAAATAGAAATCAAGGACGCTGATAAAATGAATGTAAATCAACAGCATGAGTTTATAAAAGAATACTTTGAACAACATTAATATTCTTACATTACAATAATATATCATAGCTTAATAGTAGTCCAAAAGCAATTGTTATAAACTACTTTAATAATTACATTCTCGATAAAGTTATACTATCAATAACTTCATTATTTGACTTGGCATGACCATTCTCCTCCTTGCCCTTCCTTTATTAGATTGAAATGAAATCAATTTTATATTTCAACAAAGTGAAACATTCAAACCAGATAGGAAAAATTAGCAGTATCTTTGCCAGCTTAAGGAAGTAAGCTAAATAATAGTGTTTACTTCATAAACATAATTTATGTCATTTAACTCATTAGGCTTATCTGATGCTTTATTAAAAGCCATCAGCAAA
>TARA_R110000868_G_scaffold48720_3_pt1 | contig 135430 bp, 118 predicted proteins | sample TARA_R110000868 | Tara Oceans TARA_R110000868 (sample SAMEA4397489) | marine metagenome | biome: Polar Biome; feature: [SRF] surface water layer (ENVO:00010504); material: water (ENVO:00002006), including particulate matter (ENVO:01000060) such as... | depth 5 m
TAGCCGATAAAAAACAGGGTCATTAAAGAAACCCATTACAAAAACAAAATATTAACAACCCTACCCTTGTTAAAGTATTGATAATTAGTTTATTAGCTTTTGTATTACAAATTAATTGTTAACCTAAGAATAGTATTACGCTTGAACTACTAATAGCTAAGAAATAGCCCAAGCGCTTACTATTTCTTTGTTTTAGAACGTTTTTTTAATTTACACCATACTATTGCAGTACGCTTTCTAAAGTTCCATAAACCGGTATTACTTTTAAAATATTGAACCTATACTACTCCAATACTAGCACATACTAGAAATGAAAAAACCTTCCATAAATGGAAGGTTTTTTCATTAACAAATCCCAATAGACATGGGGATAAGCGATTCATACCTATTTTTGCTGCGCAAAAAAGTGGTTCTCTGCTTACATATTTCTTCGATGTTGTTTTTTATTGATTTACTTGACCTAACACAGGTTTTAGACAACCATTAGGCAACCATGTTTAAAAAGAACCTATTAGCTCCCTTGTAACTCCTATGAAAGTCGAAGTTAAAAAAATCTTTCTGGAAGCTCACCCTCTTCTGATGTAAATTAAAATATAATCAGGAAGAGCCATAAAAATGACTCCTCTTAATTACAAAATCTGCTAGCGCTTTTTCAGGGGTTTTTTGATGGAGGAGAAACCGTCTCAAAAGTTGGTTATCGAAATACAGCATAACTCCTTAATGTCATACTAGGATGCTGAAATAGTAATAGAAATAGGGCTTGTCCTCTATGATGTAAACAAGCTTATTGTTCGTGGATAACTTCACCTGAGCAACCTCTTTAACTTGAGACAACATCATATTTTTGACGTTCTTAATCACCTCAACTTTAAAAGGACACTTTAACTCCATAATCCGGTCTTCTCTTGTAACAACTAGAATACTAAAAGGACTGCTGTATTTAAGCAAAAACCCGTAAGCATTCACATCCATTAGTTATCTGTATTAGCTATATTTATATTATGGAGAAACCAATTTGGCTTACCGCTTTTTATGTGTTTAGCTAGGTATTGGATAAACTCGTACGCTGAAACGTTACGCTCTAAATGATTATCAATATAAGTGCTCTTGTTAGCTTCTGTGAAAATATTGTATAGCTTCCACAAATTTATAGTTCTCTCTGTACTACAAAAGAATTCATCCGCATAGTAATCCTTCACAATGGAAGTTATTTGGCTGTCTGTGGTGGAAAGTTGGAATAAGTCTTTTCTCTCTTCTTTAGAAAGGTATTGATACATCTTCATTTTTCCGATCAGAAAGGCAAACTGCCCTTCATTTATACTATACCTCCCCAGCTCTTTTAAGTTCTCTAGATGTTGTTTCCTGTCATAACCATTTATTAATTCAAGGATTTTAGTTTTCAATTCACCAACGGAACTGATCCTAATACTCTCTGCTAAACCATCGGTAGAGATGCAAAGGTTCAAACATACCTTATTCTGATAGCCTATGAATACTTTAAAACGCTCAATATTCTTCTTGCCGTAAAGGTTTTCAAGGCTGTATGAGCGGACACCTCCAATCGACAAGTTCAATCTGTTTCCATTGATTACTTCACTTATTTCTGGTATCTCAATCACAAACGCCATTCTTTCGTAATAGAGTGTTTTCTCATGCTCTAATAATTCTTTAACAGGTTTCCCAATAGCAGAAGGAATTCTACCTTTGATCATGTGAGAAACTCTGATCTGTTCTTTTAGCTGTATACTATTTGACAATACATTAGTGATCACATCAATAGTATAATTTATAAACTCGTAGTGACTAATAGTCGATTCGTTGTCCCTAGCGAAAACTGGTATTACACACTCATTCTTCAGATGCTCTAAATCTACTTGAATCGTATTGGCTTCAATAAAGTTTTTTCTATCAGGTTGAACGACTTGTGACTCATCTATAATTTGTTCCTCAGGATTATTTAATACTAAATTCATTGTTTTGTGGGTTTAAGTTTTGAATAATTTCTTCTTCGTAGATTACTTGTGCTGAGACATTGTCTAGCGTTTCTTTTCTTGCCATTACAACAGGATAAATCTCCTTGCTTAGATTTGAGTATTTACTATAGATCTGTTTTAAACCTTCAACCGTGTCACAAGCATTAATTTCCTCTTTTATTCTCTCGATAGAAATACCTTGACTGCACCACTCGATTAGTTTTTTACCTGTTGAGGAATTGATAATGAACTCTGGCTTTCCTGAGAATAATTCGGTTCTGTCTTTAGACGCTTGTACAAGATGCTTGTCATTAAGAAACTCAAAGTTTACTGTAAGCTCATATTCGAAGCCTTCTCTTGTGATGCTCTTTGTTCCAAGCTTCATAACCTTAGTCTTTCCGTTACTGTCCTTATCAAGACTGTAGTCCACTTTACTGCGTGTAGAAGTAATAATATGACACTTGGACTGAATGATTGCATCAATGAAAGAATTGTGTCGAGGGGTTACTTTTGCCCAATCTTGGAACCGACCGCCTAATTGCTCATGGATCTCTAAACAGCCCCCTTTTCCTTGCCACTCATGGCTTATAGAATCTATAATGATTAATTCTATATCGGAATCCTCGCATAGCTTAATAGCCTTTAAATAGCGTTCTGGGGCAAAGGGTTCTTCCAATGATACGACATTGAAATCTCCTAAGTGCGAATAGAGGCTTGCACTTTTATTCTCAGTGTCGATTAAGGCTATCTTGTTCCAATCTCCTGTTATTCCGTAAGCTAATAGCAAAGCTGAATAGGTCTTGCCAAAACCTGAAGGACCTGATAGTCCTACTCTTAATTTTACTTGTTGGCGTTCTGCCTTTTGTAGTTTCATACTTTTAGTTTTTAGTGTAAATAAAAAAGAGAACATCTTTCGATGCTCTCTTGCTTAGGTCTTAGTTGACCATTTCTTCCTTGATGACTTGTGAATTGGCGTTTATGATGTCTTTGTCCACATACCGCCAATTGTGTTTTAAAGTGAGGATTTCTCCAGTCTCAGGGACTGCGTACTCATAGGGATCACAGTCTGTTTTTTCAATAGTTCCGGGCAACTCTGTGCCTACAAGAGATTTGCATGTAGCTGCATCGAAGGTGGTAGAGACATTGGCTTTGCGCATAGTGAAATAGATGCGCCCTGTTGCTTTACTTACCAAAGGTTCTAAACCTCCTTGCACAACTAGCAAGTTGAATTCTGTTCCTGTTTTCTGTTTAATGTTTTTAAAATCAATAATTCGTACCATAGTTTTGTGTTATTATAGTTGATTCATAGGGGACTCTCCCTCTTCACTGAAGTAGGGCGGTTGGAGTATGGATCAACTAGCTCTCTTAGAAAAAAAAAATTATTTTCAAAAAGACAACTTTGACAACTTTTTAGAGCAAAAAAAAGCCTAACGATAAGGTTAGGCTTGAGTTTACATATTAGTTTGTTCTTTAACAACACTACTTACAGAAATTTTCTATCGCATTAATTGCCATTTCCATTCCTAAGTCTCTCGCTTTATATAAATCTAAACAGCCACTATTATTTTGATTTAATAAAAGTTTAGTTAGCCCTCTTTTGTAAACATATAGAGCGACATTCGTGTCAAGTTCTACCGTTTTATTATAATCTTCCAATGCTCCTTTATAGTTTCCTAATTCAAATTTTGCATTCCCTCGATTAAGGTAAGCATTTATGTTATTTGGTTCTAACTCTATTGCGCTATTACAATCTTCAATTCCACCATAGAAATCATTTAACAAGATTTTAGAATAACCTCTGTTAGTATAAGCATTTGAATCTCCTGATCGAAGTTCAATCACTTTAGTGTAATCTTCTATCGCACCACGGTAATCTTCCATATTAATTTTCAAACTACCTCTTTTAAAATAAGCGATCTCAAAATCTGGTTCAATTTTGATTGCTTTATTATAGTCTAACAACGCTCCTTGAAAATCTTCTACTTCTTCTTTAGAGGTTCCTCTGCTATAAAAAGCAAATTCAAAATTTGGATCGATTTCAATTACTTTAGAGTAGTCAGAAACAGCACCATAATAGTTTTGGATATTAAATTTTGAATTTGCTCTGTTTAGGTAACCGCCAGTTCCCGTTGGATCAAGCGCTATTACTTTTGTAAAATCCTTAATAGCACCTTCATAATCAGCTGAATAATACTTGTCTAATCCAGTTTTTGTATAATCTTGAGCCGTTTGACTGTAACTAGTCCAAATTGACAAAAGTGTAAGTATTGTAGTCGTTAGTGTTTTCATGTTGTTTAATTACAATTATCCCTAATAAAATCATAAGCTTTTACAAGCCCTAATTCTCCCGCTTTGCTAAAATCTAAGCAAGCACTCTGCTTTTGTTTTAACACAGCTTTTGCAATACCTCTATAAATATATCCAAAGGCATAGTTTGGATCAATTGAAAGTGCTTGACTGTAATCACTGACTGCTCCATTAAAATCTTTTAAATCCAATTTCGCGCTGCCTCTTTTAGTATAGGCATCTCTATGTTTCGGGTTTAAAATAATAGCTTTAGTGTAATCAGTAATTGAACCACGTATATCTCCTAATTTACTTTTCACCTTTCCTCTTTCAAAATAAGCCTCAGCATTTTTAGGATCAAGTTTGATCGCTTTATTTACATCTAACATAGCACCTTGAAAGTCTTTTAATTCCAATTTACTACCTCCTCTGTTACAATATATAAAAGCATCGGACGGATTAAGGTCAATGGCTCGTGTGTAATCATCAACTGCACCTTGATAATCTTTGATCTGACGTTTTGAAAATGCTCTCATAAGTAGAGACGAACCCATGTCAGGATAAATTTCAATTGCTCTGTCAAAATTGTAGATAGCTTCATGGTAGTTATCTGATTCTACTTTTTCCATACCTATATCGAAATAGGCCTTAGCAGATTGACAATAAGAGTTTATGCTTAAAATCAAGACAATAACTAAAATTATTTTTTTCATGTATTTTGTTTGTTAGTTTATTTTATAAGAACCATTATTGTTTATTACAAGTGTAAGAACCCTAGAATGCCAAAAAAAATCATCGCTCCTATACGCCTCTTTATTTGTGCATTCTTGTAGCGAAACACTAAATTTATTGTTGTCTATCCTCCTAATTTGTGGCTGTCTATATGTTTTATCAGCATTATAGAAGGTGTAATAATCTTCGATTAGTTTAAGCGCTTTGTTTTCTGAATGTATGGTTTCAAGTTTTTTCCGTTCTATTGTTTCCTTTTCATCGTATAACGAGTCTATTATCGTGTTTTGGCGTCGATTGATAGATTCTAATCTTTCCTTTTCAGACTTTAAACTTTCCTTTTCCGACATAATCCTTTCATTTTTGGATTCCAACTCATCATATTCAGATTTAGGAACCATACAACTTGAGAAAAGGAAGAGGATACTTAGGATAATTATTATTTTCTTCATAATTTTTCAATCAATTATTAGTTATACTTACATGCTTTTTTTTACCAAGTTTTTATTTAATTAGATAGCTCATTCTTTGTTCTGTCTGTAAACCAACTTTAATCATTAGATCACTTTTGATTCATTTAAAGAATGATCCTATACCTTTATCTATCAGGTTACCCACAAAAACACCAACTAAATTTAGTAGTGCTATAAAAAAGAATATACCAGCGGTCGATTTAAGACTTGGAGACTCGACTTTATCAGTAGTAAGCAGAATTAAACCAGATGTAATTGCTACTACAACTAGAATTGCAGTATAATTTTCCTCGAGAAAATTAAATAAATTTGAGATTAGTCCTAGTACAGAAGATAAAACCAAGAAACCAACCAAAACTGTGAATATTATCAGAACTATTTTAATAGCTTTTTCCATGTAATGTGAGTTAAATTTTTATTTGGATTCGTTGTTATTAGATACCTACGCCACCTTCCCACTATACAAGTGCTGCTGGAACTCTATAAACAACTTACTGATGTTTGAGACTTCACCCAGCACCCCTTTTGCGTCTTCTAAGGACTGATATTTGTTTGTGAGTAAGATTGGGAGCTTTTCTTGATCCAGCTCTTCTACGCCTGTCTCAATGTACTTCGTCAAAACAAACTCTATGAACTCTTTTTGCTTGTCGTTCAACAAGGCGAAGATTGTTGCCTGTGCAGCAGCTACTCGGGCTTCTCTGGTGATCGGTTTAATTTCACTGTTGAATACGTACTCCAGAACGTCAAACAAATCGCTTTTTTCAGCGTCAATAAGTTTCTGAAGAGAAGATAATTCATCTTTTCCAAAACCTGCTTCGTCTAGCTTCTCCAACAATGTTTTGCGAGTCATAGGGTTGCTCCATATCGCTCGCAATTCTTCTTCGCTTTTGAAAAAATCAGGCAGTGCCCCGAATAAGTTGTTAAGGAACTCCTCTACCGTAATAGGCTTGCCATCGGCGCTCCAGAAAGAGGTAGATACCATATGCTGTATTTCTCTTTCTTTTCCGTCACGTAGTTTTATTTTTATCGTCTTTCTCTTTTCGCAAGAGCAAGGTAATTCTCCACATTTTTCGCAGGCTTCCTTTGGTGGCTTTTCGCAAACGCAAGGCCACTGATTGCAAATTTTACAAGGCTTTGGAGTTGGTCCAGGAATATCCGGACACTCACAAACCGCTTTTCCGCATACATCACAAGGTTCTGCTTCTCCGTCCCATTCCGGGTCGGCAAAGTGGTGATAGGCATCTACAAAGTCGTAAATGGTAAAGAAATCTTTTCCGTCAAACATACGCGTACCTCGACCTACAATTTGCTTGAATTCAATCATAGAGTTCACAGGACGCATCAAAACTATGTTCCTAATGTTTCGTGCATCTACACCAGTTGAGAGCTTCTGAGAGGTTGTAAGTATCGTAGGAATAAACTTCTCGTTATCTTGGAACTCTCTCAAAAATTGTTCACCTATCTCGCCGTCATTAGCGGTGACACGCACACAGTAATTTGTGTTTGTTGATTTCTTGTATTGATTGACTAATTCTCGAACAGCTGCAGCATGGTCTTGGGTTGCACAGAAGATGATCGCTTTTTCTTTCTGATTAGCATCGTCCATATAGATCTGCACTCTCTTTTCTTCCCTTGCCTTAATTTCAATGATTCGGTTAAAGTCAGCTTCTTTATAGAGTTTCCCTTCCTCAACTTCTCCGTCAAGTAATTCGTCGTCGCCAGTGAACATATAATCGTCCATCGTGGTTTTGATGCGCTTCACCTTAAAAGGCGTAAGGAAACCGTCATTAATCCCTTCCTTAAGAGAGTAGATATAAACTGGCTCCCCGAAGTATTTATAGGTATCTACGTTGTCTTTTCGTTTTGGTGTGGCTGTTAAGCCCAGTTGCACTGCGGGGGAAAAGTAATCCAAAATCCCTCTCCAGTTTCCTTCATCATTGGCACCACCTCTATGACATTCATCTATGATTATAAAATCAAAATAGTCTGCGGGGTAATCCCCAAAGTAAGGTGCTGGTTTTCCATCCTCATCTTTGCCAGACATAAAAGTCTGAAATATGGTAAAAAAGATGCTCCCGTTAGTAGGAACGCCTCCGTTTTTTTTTATCTCTTTTGTTTTGATTCTGATCAAAGCGTCATCAGGAAAAGCCGAAAAGGAATTGAACGCCTGATCTGCTAAGATGTTCCTGTCAGCTAAAAACAGGATTCGTGGTCTGCGACTTCCATCACGTTTCAGGTTCCAACGTGTCTGAAATAGTTTCCACGCTATCTGAAAAGCGATTGCGGTCTTTCCTGTACCCGTGGCTAATGTTAGCAGAATGCGGTCTTCGTTATTAGCAACTGCTTCTAATGTATTTTTGACTGCCAATTCCTGATAGTAACGTAGTTGCCAAGTGCCTCCTTTCTCTTCAAAAGGAATAGCAGCAAACTTCTCACGCCATTCGTTTTGCACTGCATATGTCTTTTCCCATAATTCATCAGGAGAAAGGTAATTATCGACTAATCCCTCTGCACCCGTTTTCATGCAGATGCTGTATATCTCTTTTCCGTTAGTGGAATAAGTCGTCTCTAAGTTTAATTTCTCGGCATAGAGCTTCGCTTGAGCGACACCTTCACCAACTCCAAGTTCATCACTCTTCGCCTCCACAACAGCTAGCTTGATGCCTTTATAAACCAAAATGTAATCAGCTATCAAGGGTTTAGAACGTCCTCCACCAGCTTGGATTTTACCATCGGTGATTTTAGCTAAGCGTTCCCGAAGGATTTTTGATCCCTCAACAACTCCCCAACCGCAAGCTTTTAGCTTTGGGTCTATTCGCTCTGCTCTTGTTTCTGCTTCGTTCATTAGGCTACATTTATTGACAAAACTTCAGCATTCTTAGGGAACAAATCCTGCTTAATTTCATGTACAAGTCCAAATTCCTTTGCTTCCTCAGGGCTTAAAGTAGTTCGCTTGTTTATTGAATCCGTTATTTCTTCAACGGTTTTCAACGTAGCTTTTGAAATTGTAGATGAAATATTTATTGTGTCTATCTTCATGCCCTTTAAAATTTCTTCTATTTTTTCAGATTCTAAATTACCATTTATACCCGCGGAAACAGGATGCAATAAAAATCTTGCATCTGGAGCACTATATCTTTTTGCACCCGCTGAAAAAATCACTACACCTATGGAATCAACGCTGCCAAAATTATGTGTTTCTATTTCTAAAGGTATCCCCATTAAATAATTATGAATTGACAACCCATGAAAAACACTTCCTCCTGGTGTAGAAATAAGCAGGACAATCTTTTCATAACCTTCATGCACTTTTTGATCTATAACATTCATTAATGCATTAGTGGCAGCACTATCCACTGCTGCAAAAAATTTAATATAAATTGTTTTCATGTTTCTGTATAATTTTATTTGCTTTCTAATTCTAATGTTTTACTGCTCAACTCCCCAGCAAACGCCTTTTGCAAGACACTCTTTTTTAACTCCTCCAGATCATTTATTTTTTGCTGGTAAATAGCTTCTAGTCTTTTTGTTTCTAATGAAAGCGCATCGAGTTTTCGCACGATGGATTGTTGTTCATTGAGAGAAGGTAGTGGCACAATAAATTCTCTCATAGTTTTAAGAGAAACGTTTTTAATTGTAGCACCAGTAGATTCTTTGTGTGCATATAACAAAAAATAAGGGCTTGATAGAACATACTTGATGTAACTTTTAGCAACACTATCTTTCATGTTGAAATAACAAGCGCTCTTCCCTAAAATTATTTTTTCATTATTGTAAAAAGCAACATTTCCCAATGTCCCATTGATAGAAACCATAACAGTTCTATCAGTTAAGTTTTTCTTGTACTTATTATATTCTTCGATAGAAACTCTTTTCGTACTTGTTTTAAACTCTATAACACCATCTTTGAGGTTGTTGCCATTTATAAAATGATAATCACCATCTTCTGTATATTTTGGCGTTCCGTGCAATCCATCTCCAAGGAGAGTAGTTAGTTCTTTCAATGTTTTATTCTCCCATCCCTCGCCTTTAGTCTCAAACACCCCTTGTAAGTAACTCTCAAAAAGCTCCTTGGCGTTGTTTAGGTTTTGTTCTGCATTGGCTTTGGCTTTGGCTATCGCATCAAAGGTCTCGTCTAAAATGGCTACGATGAGTTGTTGCTCATGGAGCGAAGGAATTGGCAGAACCACTCTCTTAACTAAATCACCGCTAATGTTTTGTACAACTGAACCACTCGCTAACTTATGAAATTGTTCATTCACGCACGGAGATGATAGAAGATGAAAAAAATATTCAGCATCAATGAAGTTATGTAAACGCAATACAAACCAACCGTCATGAATATAACCATCCGTTTTCATAATATATGGCCTTCCAAACGACATCGAATTTGATAAAATTAAGTCTCCTTCTTTTACATACCTTGACTTTTCAGCGCCCTCCTTTGTAATTTTCTCTTTTGTAGTATAAATGTATTTTTCTACTCCTTTGGTATCTCCAATTTTAATCCAATTAACCCCGTCAGAACTATCAGTCTGATATTTTTTAATAGGTCTTGGTGAACTTCCCCTTTCGACAATACATACATCAACCAAGTTTTTTACTTCCCATCCTTGCTTCATATCAGTTCATAGATTGAGTTTAAAATACCGGCACTTTCTTCGTCCAAAGCTTTTATTTCCTCCAAAATAGCCGCAGGCTTACGCAAAGCCGCTTCTTCTTTCTTGTTGGGGTTCTTGGCACTCAGGTCAAATGTGGTTTGATCTAGAGAGGTGAAATCTACGCTCCAAGAGTTTTCGCTTTCGGCAAAGTTTTTCTGGAGTTCCACAAAGTCAGCTAAATCTTTCTCGTTTAGTGGGCTTGTTTTACCTAAGTTCCTATCTAGATTTAGTTGGTAGAACCAGGTTTTCTGCGTAGGCGCTCCTTTCTCAAAGAACAAGACTACGGTTTTTACTCCCGCGCCCGTAAAGGTTCCGCCTGGTAAATCTAAAACCGTGTGAAGATTACAGCTCTCTAGTAATAGCTTTCGCAAAGCGACACTAGCGTTGTCAGTGTTACTCAAAAAGGTATTTTTGATTACCACACCTGCTTTACCACCAGCTCTCAATATCTTAATAAAGTGCTGCATGAACAAGGAAGCCGTTTCTCCTGTTTTAATAGGGAAGTTTTGTTGTACCTCGGCACGCTCTTTACCTCCAAAGGGTGGGTTTGCCAGAATTATATCATAACGGTCCTTCTCTTGTATGTCGGTTATGTTCTCCGCAAGGGTATTGGTGTGTATAATGTTAGGTGCTTCTACACCGTGTAAGATCATGTTCATCGTACCTATGATATAGGCCAATGACTTTTTCTCTTTACCATAGAAGGTCTTTTTTTGTAACGTGGTTACATCGGCAGTAGTCAGTTTTTTGCTGTTCATTAGATAGTCAAATGCCTCACACAAAAAGCCCGCGCTACCTACAGCGCCGTCATAAATAGTATTTCCTATTTGTGGAGCCACGACCTTAATAATGGTTTTAATCAAAGGACGAGGGGTGTAATACTCCCCACCGTTACGCCCAGCGTTACCCATGTTTTTAATCTTGTCCTCATAGAGGTGACTCATTTCATGTTTGTCTGCATGGGTACGGAAACGCAATTCGTCTATGCGGTTGATTACCTCACGTATATTGTAGCCGCTTTGCATCCTGTTTTTTAGTTCGCTGAATATCTCGCCTATTTTGTACTCAATGGTATCTGGAGTCAAAGCATCAGCTTTAAACTTCTTGAGGTAAGGGAAGAGTTTTTCGTTTACAAAGTCGGCTAGATCATCGCCCGTCAAAGCAGCGTGATGGTCCATGTTGCCGTCTTTGTCTTTGGGTGTAGCCCAAACGCTCCATTGAAATTCAGGTGCTATGATATTTGTATATGCCTTACCCGTAAGTTCAGCTGCTGTTGCTTTATCTTTCTCTAGATCGTCTAAGTACTTCAGAAACAAAACCCAAGAGGTTTGTTCTACATAATCCAACTCACTCCCACAACCCGCATCCTTATGCAGGATATCATCTATATTCTTAAAAGTCTGTTCAAACATTTATTTAATTCTTTTTATACGGTCAAATTTACATTTGTTATTCTTACGCTCAGCCAAAAAATGCAGCTTTATTAACGGATAAACGTTCTAAATGAATTTATCATCAGGATTGCTACTTGTAACCACGTTGATTGCTCCTTGCTAATTTATAATAAAATAACTACAAAAGTGAAATTCCACTCAGTTGTTTTATTTCGCTGCTAACAAACTTAATCTACTCAGACTGGATTAGCTTACGGGAAACCGCATTTGTGGGTAGGTTGACAGAATTTGACTAGAGACAGTAATACTTGTCACGTCGCATTTTTTTTAATCTCTAAGTAGATATTATTTTTAAAGGTCAGCATTTGAATCCCATGCGAATACAAACTTTAGGATCGTACTTAACATTCCTAAAGCAATAAGACCAATAACGACATAGACAATAGAACTCCCTATTGTTGGATCCCGCTCATCTTTTGAGAAAGCACTCCAAATCAAAAATCCCACCTACCAAGAAATCACAAGAGCGAATACTACGGCGATTCCTATAACAATCTTTTCCCCCATTTTTTTTCTTGAAAAGTAAAGTGATTTATTGATTCCTGCAATACCTACTTTTAATGATTTTACTTTGGTGGTAAATGCTATTGCTATAGTTTAGCATCTAGTTCAGCATTCACACTATACAACCTAAAAAATAAACTCCACTTCTTCTTAAGAAAACGAACATGCTTGTCCATTTGTGCTTTCTTGAGAAGAAGTGAAGCTGATTGTTAATCGGGCGTCAAAATCCCGAAATTCATTGACCCATTTGATTCTGCCTTGTTGTGAAATTCATTGTATTCCTTCCAGAATGTATCCCCTCTAGAATAAGCTTCCTCGAATGAGACCTGGTTGAAAATACTATTTGTAAAATCAGTGTCGAACACAGCTGCTAAATTCGTGATGAAGGGTAATCTCTTCCCAAGATACTTTTTATACCTGCTGTCGAATTTCTTTGCTCCTGCAATTACCCCCTTGCGATTTGTTTTTTCGATAAGGTTCATCAGCTCTGACTTTAATCGTTGTTGTACTTTCAGGTTGGGAACTATTTTTATTTCAGAACCCATTCCTGTTAACTCATTGAGAATTAAAAACATTTGAAGAACTACTTTTCTGTTGTTTATCACACGGTTAAACTCTTTTAGTTCTCGTTCGTACATTGCAATTTGTTTCACAATAAAAGCATTTCGCTGTTGTGACTTTAACGACATCGACTTAAGAGTTAGCCTCTTTATGCTACTATTATAAAGAGGCTCACTCTTAACCTGTTTTTGTCGCTGACGTTTCCTTCCTGTACACAGAAGATTGAACATTCTAACCATCGCATAAACCAATAAATTATTGTTTTTATGCCCAATCACAATTGCCTCATTTAGGTACCCATAATCTTCATTAGCGATACGCTCCTCCAACAGACAAAACAACTCTTTCAAATTATGATGTGTATTGACTGTCCTACGTGCTTCGTTTAAAGCGTTCAAATACTCAATCTTTTTTTTAAAGGTCCTTGTTCCCGTGACCACGTAATCTCTTTTTTTTGAACTAACAAGAGCAGGGTTGTATTCAAACTTTCTAACCTTTATATACATCTGCCGCACATTAAAGACATAGCTACCGTTTTCATTTATATGTTCTAAAATTAATTTGACGTGATAGGCGCCTGTACGACGCCTGTTTAGGTGATGCAAAACAGAAAACATGGTTTCTATTTTCAACAGAAACTCATCGTAATCCACTTTATATTCATTTATTTTAAACCTAGCGCTTACGGAGAGATAATGGCCGAAATAAAATATAAAGTCATTAGATTGACCCTTTACCGAACCTTTTCTACTTTCGTAACATTCTATTAATCCTAAGCCCTGAGGAATGCTATGTATATAACCTGAGGAGATTTGCACCCTAGTTTTTTTAAAACTGTTTTTTAATTCATTGTCATTAAAGTGCACCTCCCTGAGTCGAGATTTTTCAGCTCCCATCCTTTAGTGGTTTAATGGCTTAACAGCTAAAACCACCTCACTCCTTTTATACAAGACACGATTACCTATGCCATAAGACTTGAGCTTACCGCTTTTGGTATGTTTCCATAAACTGGTTTTATTGAAAGAGAGCATCTTACACACCTCATCGCGTGTCATTAATTCGTTTTCGGGCTGAGTATTTGCAACTTGTTTAGATTGCAATAAAGGGATAAGTGCTTCGGCTAACTCCTGGAGTGTGATGCCGTTTAAGAAAATCTGTGTGTTCATTGTAATTCATTTAAATTGAATCACAATGATATTTAGACATTAAGGGTGGGGAAAAGAGCCGTAAACGATCTATTTTAGGTGTAAATTAGGTATAATGAATCATTTTAAATGCTCTTTCCGAAAAGCCTCTTCAAAAGCATTCAAAATAGGCAATTCTTTATCTCCATATGCAAATGCAGCAGTCGAAAATTTTGTGATTTGTACACCTTTAAGTCTAAAAATATGCTCTCTATATAAATCCTCTGTGAAGTTAAACGCATACATTCTTTTATCGCTGTTTTTTAGAAACTTAAATATGTTAATGTACTTAATATTTCCCTTCTTTTCATAATTTTCAACTAGGTAAGTGAAAAGTTCATGAGTCTTTTTATTTAAGTTATTACGATTAAAACCTATTTCTAGGACATCGAAAGCTGGTTGTTGATTATACGTACTAGCGCTATCTGAATTCAACCACAAAATAATTTTATGCATACAGTATTGAAAATCCTGAATCTTAGCTGCTATCTTCGTATGCTCATTATCACTTAGATTACTATAGTGCTCTAACACTTCTTTTATTTCATAGACTTTATCAGAATAAGTATACATCCTACATAATACATTTGTACTCTTATCTAATTCTTCCTTACCTATTAGGTTTTCTAAAGGCTCAAAGTCATCATTTACTCTCCATTCATTCACCTCATCCAGATCAAACAAATAACTATTCAAAAACTCCTTGTTTAAAGCCATAAGCAGAAAAGGATTAAACTTGTCAGTAAAATCGTAAATGAACTTCATGATTATAGGATCCGAATAGTTATTCACGTTATAGAAATACTCTTTTAAATTAGTCATATTTTGTAATTATTGCTTAGCCGTATTTCTGATTACTTCCATTTATTCCTCACTACGCTCAGGTGCTAATTTACGAAAATATTCCAGCATCTGGTGCGCATTGTCGTACGTGGTTTTCCCTATGTACTTTAAAAACATTTGTTCAGAGCTGTGACCAGTGATATTCATTATTAAAGGTGTTGGTATGTCTGAATAAAAGTTTGTTGCGAAGCTTCTTCGACAGACATGCGAGCTAATAACTTGCCACTTTTCATAGTTACCAGCTGTTAAAGTTCTTTTCTTATCAATACGCATCTTACCTTTTACCATCGTTTTGATTTTTGCTTCTTTACATACTTCTTTACTGTATCTGTTAAAATGCTCTAAGGAAATCTTATAAGGTAAACCACTTTCTATTATTTCAAGTGCTTGTGGCAACAAGGGAATTGCAACTAGTTTCCCTGTTTTCTTCTGCTTCAGTTCGATTATTCTCATTCCCTTTATCTCTTTTAGATTTTTTTCAGTAATATTCAGTAAATCGCCTGCCCTCTGACCTATTAAGCAACCTAATAATAGCCACTTACGGGCATTTATATGCGCTTCCTTTGCTAGTTTTACGTTTTTAATTTTACGTTGCTCTAGCTCGTCTAAAATGATGATTTCATCAGGTTCTTTGTTCTCTTTTAGTACTTTTATCTGCTTAAATTGAGAATGTACTGGAACACCATTTAAAGAAGCCTTGTTCACAACTGCTCTCAGAATCGATAAGTAAGTCCCAATGTAATTTACAGACCTACCCTTGCCTATATGGTACTTTTTAAAAGCATCAATGAAGTTTAGATCTATGTCTCTAATAAGTACTTGCTTTCCTTTTAAAGCCTCAGACTCGTATTTTAAGATGAACTTTTTAAGGTTATCCAAGTTTTTTAATGACCCTCTCGTAAGGTTATCTCCTTTATCAACGTAATCGTCGATGGAATTTACTAAAATGTCTAGGTCAATCAAAGCAACTTTATTATTAAATAAGTCTATTTGTAATTGCAGCCAATCACCTGTAAACTCGATTCCTGAATTTACTCCAACGTTATAAGCATCGTTTATAGACACAGAGAGCTTATCCAGCGTAGATTTTAAAATCTTTAACTCTTCGCTTTTTTGAATAGGCTGTGCTTTGTCATGACTCCAATTCTTAGGGTTAATTACAAAACCTGTTTTACGCTTCCAAACCGACGTCCTATTAATAGAATAGCGCACGTAGATATTTGAGTTCTCGTTTTTACTTTGAAGTAAGTATTTTATTGTTGCCATATCTTTTAGAATTTCCAAAGACCAAATGTAAACAAAAAAAATACACCTTTAGTCAACCATTAGTTAACCAAAAGTGTATTTTCTCAATTCTACATGAACACCGACAACCATTAAACGCTGTAAACATTACGTTTAATTCCGAGTCAGTTCGTATAGATAATGTTATCTACATATTTCTTCTATATTGACCACCTACTTCAAACAACGCAGCAGTGATTTGCCCCAAAGAACAAACCTTAGTTGCTTCCATTAAATGATCGAATAAGTTTTCGTTATTAATGGCTGCTTCTTGAATCGTATTCAGCATTTCATCCACTTTGTCATGATTTGCTTTGTGCAAATTGTCCAACATCGTAATTTGGTACTGTTTCTCTTTTTCAGTAGCGCGAATTACCTCAGCTGGAATAACCGTTGGAGATCCTTTAGAACTCAAGAACGTATTTACACCGATGATTGGGAATTCCCCTGTGTGTTTTAAAGTTTCATAATACAAACTCTCTTCCTGAATTTTAGAACGTTGATACATGGTTTCCATAGCACCTAGAACACCGCCACGTTCAGTGATTCTGTCGAATTCTAATAATACGGCCGCTTCAACCAAATCAGTTAACTCTTCGATGATAAAAGCACCTTGAATTGGATTTTCATTTTTGGCCAGACCTAACTCTTTATTGATAATCAACTGAATTGCCATCGCACGACGCACAGATTCCTCCGTTGGCGTAGTAATCGCTTCATCATACGCATTAGTATGCAATGAATTACAGTTATCATAAATCGCGTACAAGGCTTGTAAAGTCGTACGGATATCATTGAAATCAATTTCTTGCGCATGCAAAGAACGACCTGATGTTTGAATATGGTATTTCAACATTTGAGCACGTTCGTTAGCGCCATATTTATTTTTCATGGCTTTCGCCCAAATTTTACGTGCTACACGACCAATAACTGCATATTCAGGATCTACTCCATTCGAAAAGAAGAAAGATAAGTTAGGTCCAAAATCGTTGATACTCATTCCGCGACTCAAATAGTACTCTACATACGTAAATCCATTTGAAAGTGTGAACGCCAGTTGTGTAATTGGATTGGCACCTGCCTCAGCTATGTGATATCCTGATATTGAAACAGAATAAAAATTCCTTACGTTTTTATTAATGAAATATTCTTGAACATCCCCCATTAAACGCAACGCAAATTCAGTAGAAAAGATACAGGTATTTTGTGCCTGATCTTCTTTTAAAATATCTGCTTGAACCGTTCCACGAACTTGTGACAAGGTTCTCGCTTTAATTTCATTATAAACATCTAAAGGTAAAACCTGATCTCCAGTCACACCCAAAAGCATCAATCCTAAACCGCTATTTCCAGCTGGTAGATCGCCTTGATAATGTGGTCTTTCGACACCTTTCCCTTTATATATAGCATTGATTTTTACGGCAACTTCTTTTTCTAAACCGTTTTCTTTAATGTAATACTCACATTGCTGATCGATTGCAGCATTCATGAAAAATCCTAATAACATAGGTGCTGGTCCATTGATAGTCATACTTACTGATGTCATAGCATGAACCAAATCAAAACCAGAATACAATTTTTTAGCATCATCTAAACAACAGATAGAAACTCCAGCATTCCCGATTTTTCCGTAAATATCAGGGCGGATGTGAGGATCATTCCCATATAAAGTCACACTGTCAAAAGCTGTTGACAATCGTTTTGCTGGCAATCCTGCACTTACATAATGAAAACGTTTGTTTGTTCTTTCTGGCCCACCTTCACCTGCAAACATACGAGAAGGATCTTCTCCTTCACGTTTAAAAGGATATAAACCAGCGGTAAAAGGAAATTCACCAGGAACATTCTCTTGTAAACACCAACGTAGGATATCTCCCCAGGCCTGATACTTTGGTAAGGCAATTTTCGGGATTTGAGAATGAGAAAGAGACTCTGTATGTGTTGCCATTTTTATCTCTCTATCACGAACTTTAAAAGTATAAACAGGGTTTTTATATTTATTTACTTTTTCATTCCAAGTCAATATAATTTCCCAGTTGTACGGATCTAGATCCATTTTCACTTTATCGAACTGATTCAGTAAAAGGTTTAGGAAAATTTTATTTTCAGCAACTCCTTGTTTTTCAGATTCAATTGCAGTTGGTAATACAGATGCATCATCAATTCCTGCTTTTGTAATAACGGGTACTTTTCCTGAAACCGTTTCCAGTGTTTTGAAAATACCGTATAATTTTTGGGCTACTTGTTCTTGAGTCACCGCTGTTTCATCATAATGACGATTGCTTTCGGCAATTTCAGATAGGTAACGAGTTCTATGCGGTGGAATAACGTAAATCTTCTCGCTCATTTCACGAGTGATTTCGAATGTTGATTTCAAATCGGAATTTGTTTTCTCAACCACCTTATCCATAATCGCTTTGTACAACGTATTCATCCCTGGGTCATTGAACTGTGAAGCAATAGTCCCGAAAACAGGCATTTCATCAGGATTAACATCCCATAGATTGTGGTTACGTTGGTATTGTTTTTTAACATCACGAATAGCATCTAAAGCTCCGCGTTTGTCAAACTTATTTAATGCTACTAAGTCAGCAAAATCAAGCATGTCGATTTTTTCCAATTGAGTTGCAGCACCAAACTCAGGTGTCATTACATATAATGATACATCAGAATGATCCATAATCTCTGTATCCGACTGACCGATACCAGAAGTTTCTAAAATGATGATGTCATATTTAGCTGCTTTGATCACTTGGATAGCATCAGCTACGTATTTAGACAAGGCCAAATTAGATTGACGCGTTGCCAAAGAACGCATATATACTCTAGGACTATTGATTGCATTCATTCGGATTCTGTCTCCTAGAAGCGCTCCTCCTGTTTTTCGTTTTGATGGATCCACAGAAATTAAACCAATTGTTTTCTCTGGAAAGTCGATTAGAAAACGACGAACCAACTCATCCACTAAAGACGATTTCCCTGAACCTCCTGTTCCTGTAATTCCAAGAACTGGTGTAGTACAGGTTTCGTTCATTTTATGAATAGCAGCCAAAGCAGGTTTTGCTATTTCCGGAAAATTCTCGGCCGCAGAAATAATTCTTGCGATAGCTGTTGGATTTTTTGACGCTAATTGTTCAACTTCATTTGTCAGCTTATCTCCTGTTGGAAAATCTGAACGCTCCACCAAATCATTTATCATTCCTTGTAATCCCATAGAACGACCATCATCTGGTGCATAAATACGGGTAATTCCGTAAGCTTGTAATTCTTCAATTTCAGAAGGCAGGATCACTCCACCTCCGCCTCCAAATATCTTAATATGAGCTGCTCCTTTTTCTTTTAGCAAATCATACATATATTTAAAATACTCATTATGACCTCCTTGATAGGATGTCAAAGCAATCGCATTTGCATCTTCTTGAATAGCGGTATTCACCACTTCTTCAACACTACGGTCATGACCAAGGTGAATTACCTCAACGCCGGTAGATTGAATAATTCGTCTCATGATGTTTATAGCTGCATCGTGACCGTCAAAAAGAGAGGCTGCAGTAACAATTCTTACTTTATTCTTAGGAATATATGGAGTTTGTGGATTCATTTTGAGAATATGATAATTTTAGGAGTGCAATTTACAAAAATTTTTAATGATTGCCTGATGTTCCTTGCAGATGTTGATAAAAAAGCAACAATCTTCTCTTTTAGCCCCGATAGAAGTGGAAATCCTTTTCTTTTTTTCTTAAAAAAGAAAAGATTGAAGTGCATAGCGGGACTAGTCCTCTTAAATAAATACTAAAGTTTCTGCTCCAAAAAACAAATAGTGGCTTTATATTTGAAGAAGTAGTATTTTTGGCTGAAACCAAATGGCTACGCAGCTGAAGTAAACTAATAAAACGATGAACATGAAAAAAATTTTGCTTTTAACAATGGTGTTTTCTCTTTTTGGTTGCGCTGAGATGCAACAAGTAATGAATCAGTTTCCACAGACGGACGGCTCAGGTTTCCTTGATATTTCAGGAGGTCTAAAAGAAGCATTGAACAACGGTATTTCTAAACAAGTAACTAAGTTAACTGCCACTGATGGTTTTTACAAAAATGAAGCGGTGAAGATTCTTTTACCGGAAGAGTTAAGAAAAGTAGATGCTGGATTAAGAAGCATTGGTCTTAGCTCTCTAGCTGATGAAGGTCTTAGAGTGTTGAATCGTGCAGCAGAAGATGCGGTGAAGGAAGCAACTCCTATATTTGTAGATGCAGTAACCAGCATGTCATTTGCAGATGCGAGAGGAATCTTGATGGGAAACGAAAGTGCAGCAACAAGCTATTTACAAAACAGTACTTCTACTGCTTTATACGGGAAATTTAATCCCGTAATAAAAAACTCATTCACGAAAGTAGGCGCAGACAAAGTGTGGACGAACATCATCACTAAATACAATAGTATTCCACTGGTAAATAAGGTAAATCCAGATTTGACTGACTATGTAACCAATCAAGCGATGAATGGGGTTTTTAAAATGGTGGCTGTCGAAGAAAAAAATATCAGAACCAGTCTTAGCTCAAGAACCTCCGTTTTATTACAAAGAATTTTTGCTTTGCAGGACAAGAAGATATAATTCTTTTTGCTTGCAGCTATGCTAGTTCTAATTCACACAAAAAAATATAAGTAAACATAGATTTAAAACATCCTTTATCTGTTTATTTTAGGTAAAATGGTTTAGTTTTGATTTTCCTTTCATTCATTGAGTGAAAATAGAAAATCAGAACTAAACTTTTTTTTGTCACCCAAAAAAAGGATTAAAAATTACAAGAACCAACAATAATGCAAAAAATCACCCTACTTATTCATTGCAAAGACCAAAAAGGAATTATTGCAACCGTGACTAATTTTATACTAAAAGTGGAAGGAAACATCACTTATTTAGATCAGCATGTCGATATGGAGCAAAATGTGTTTTTTATGCGACTAGAAAGTGAACTTACTAATCCAGCAAGTAGCGTAGAAGCCATAAGAGCTAATTTTCAGCAAACCATTGCCACTGATTTCAATATGTCCTGGGATCTCTACAACAAGGAGATAAAACCTAAAATGGCCTTATTTGTTTCTAAATACAATCATTGTTTGTATGATATTTTAGGGCGTTACAGTGCTGGAGAACTAAATGTCGAAATTCCTTTGATTATATCCAATCATATGGACTTAAAACCCATCGCTGATCAATTCAACATTCCATTTCATCATGTTCCTTTTACGAAAGACAACAAGCTAGAAGGAGAAAAAAAACAAATAGAATTACTCCAAAAACACAATATTAATTTTATTGTTCTAGCGCGTTACATGCAAATCATCACGCCTGATTTGATTTCGCTTTACGAAAATAAAATCATCAATATTCACCATTCCTTTTTGCCTGCTTTTCCAGGAGCTAAACCATATCACTCGGCTTTTAAAAGAGGAGTAAAAATCATTGGTGCGACCAGTCATTATGTTACTGAGGAATTAGATGAGGGTCCAATTATTGAGCAAGACATTACTAGGGTTTCCCACATCAATTCTGTAGATGATTTTATCATGAAAGGAAAAGATTTGGAGCGCACTGTTTTGGCAAGAGCCATAAAACTACATGCCGAAAGAAAAGTGATGGTATATTCTAATAAAACAGTTGTTTTTTCCTAAAACTATTTTAGAACAAAATTCAATTGAATAAATTTAAAAAAATGAAAAAGCTACTATTACTATTGTTGTTTGTTCCATTAATTAGTTCCGCACAATTCAAAGATTTGCTAAAAAAAACTACTGATAAAGCTACCGCTATTAGCAGTTCAAATTCGGGTTTAGATATTGCTGCTGGACTAAAAGAAGCTTTAAATAAAGGAGTTACAGAACAAGTTTCTAAATTAACTCAGGCTGACGGATTTTATAAAAATGAAGCTGTCAAGATTTTAATGCCCGAAGAATTAATTAAAGTAGACCAAACTTTGCGCAAAATGGGAATGAGCAGCTTAGCTGACGACGGTATCAAAGCACTAAATCGTGCTGCCGAAGATGCTGTAAAAGAAGCAACGCCAATTTTTGTTTCTGCCATAAAAAACATGAGTATCACTGACGCCAAAAGTATTTTATTAGGTGCCGACAATTCGGCTACTAATTATTTACAAACTAGTACAACAACCGCATTATACGCCAAGTTTAGTCCTGTGGTACAAACCTCTATTGGTAAAGTTAATGCTGATGTAATTTGGGGAAACATTATTACAAAATACAATACACTGCCATTCGTTTCTAAGGTAAATCCAGATATTACAGATTACGTTACAAACAAGGCGCTTGATGGTGTTTTTAAAATGATTACCGTAGAAGAGAAAAGTATTAGAGGCAATTTAAACGCAAGAACTTCTGATGTTCTTAAGAAGGTCTTTGCCTTACAAGATAAAAAGTAAAATTCTCATAAAAGAAAGTGTAAAAACTTAACTTATGTACAACAAACTAATAACATAATCTTAACAACAATTAGCTCACAATTGAACCATCTTTGCAGTGTAATAAACTGGTTATTTATTATTTGGTTTTGGTTAGTTAAAGAACTGCCGGTATTCATAGAGTACCGGCATTTTTTTATTTAGTTCCACTCATAAAAGAAAGAACCGCGTCGTTAAAAACATTGGGTTGTTCCACGTTTACCACATGACCACAGTTAGCAACAACAAATAATTTTGAGGACTTATAATGACTCTCTACTACTTTTCTCACTGACGGTAAAAACATGTAATCCTCTTCACCCATGACATAGAGCGTAGGAATATTTAGCTCGACCTGACGAAACCATTTAAGGATAGGATTAATTTCGGCTGTCAATTTGAACCATTTTAGAAATTCTTTATGGTATAATTTCTTTGCTTCATTTATAAAAAGAATACGCGATTGCTTGTGATTCTTTTTAGGCATAATCACAAAGGCAAAGAATCTGTATAAAACCAAATAAGGCAAAACATACTTGAAGGTGTTACCCAAACGCATTAATATCTGGGAGCGAAAATTCATTTTTAAGATTGCACCACCAAGTATCATACTTTGTACTCTCTGCGGATGCATTTCAGCTAATTGTCTGATTAGAATTGTACCGAGAGAAATTCCGACAAAATGTGATTTTTTAATTTTTAGAAAATCTAAAACTTCCAGAATATCATTGGCAAGAGCCGAAAAGGTATATTTTTGTTTGAACGCTGTTTTTAGCGATGTTTTAGAATTTCCATGACCGCGCAAATCCAACAACAGTACGTTATACTGTTTTTGAAAATCCCTGATTTGTTTGAACCAAATCGATGAACTTCCACCTGCACCATGCACAAAAGTCACCCATTGGGTACTGTCCGGATTTTCGTAAATGGTATAGTTAAGCACGTTTTTTTTGGTAAAAATAGTACTTTAATTTTAAATCCCAATCTTAACAATTTTTATTGCATATTTTCTAATCGTATAACGTAAATTTGCCGAAAAAATACCACCATGATTGGATTACTGCAAGAGAAAAGTGAAATTGAAAAACTCCAAAGAGAATACAAAATGCTTTCTGAATTAAATTTTAATATCGATACTGATCTTATTTCAAAAGTTATAATTCCTGAAGAAGAATTGGTTTTGGAAGAATTTGAGTATTAAATAATTAGAAGTTTAAAATTATTCAAACCTATTTCGAAATAAAAAAGGGATTCTGAAAAACATCAGAATCCCTTTTTTTTGTTTTTATAGCTATTAAAGTGAATTTATAAATTCCACTAGCTTATCTCTCTCAGTTACCGGGAGTTTTTTAAAGCTATCCTTTGCTTTCTGAGCTTCGCCACCATGCCATAGAATAGCTTCAGTAACGTTTCTTGCTCGACCATCATGCATCAAATTAGTGTGCTTATTTACGGTATTGATTAAGCCAATTCCCCATAAAGGTTGCGTTCTCCATTCGCTACCAGAAGCCTCAAAATCAGTTGCGTTATCAGCTAAACCAGCTCCCATGTCATGTAACAATAAATCTGTATACGGCCTAATGGTTTGATTGCGCAAAGCTGTAATCGCATGTGTATTTCCGGTTTGTACTTTAGCGATATGACAACTCGTACAATTAATTGTTTCGAATATTTTCTTTCCTTCCAAAACATTTTGCTCTGTGTAATTTCTTCTGGCAGGAACGGCAAGCGTACTAGAATACAAGGCTACCTTGTTTAGATTAGAATCTGTAATTTCTGGACTACCTCCGTTAGGAATTGCATCACAATCTACACCTGGAGGACAGTTTTCTGTTGGAAACAAACTAGATGTAATTCCGATATCACCAGAAAAAGCAGCAGCTACTTGCTGACGAACATTAGGTTGGTTTGCTTTCCAGCCAAAGCGCCCTATTTTCTTTGAATTAGAAACAATGTCATATACATAATTTAGTTTTCCTGAAATTCCGTCCTTATTATTGTCGCTAGGATCTGCCCATTTTAACAATGTGCTTTCATCAATTGCTTCTAACAGACCCAAGCCTACCATTTGATTAGCCACTCTAGGCGATATTTTTACATCTGCAGCTAATCCTCCAAAACCCAAACTATTAATATGATAATTGGGCTTTCTAAGTATCACCACCGTTCCATCCTCAAAAGTCTCTACTATGTCCTGATAAACAATATTGAATTTTCCTTTTACAGTTTGTCCTAAAATGGCATTATCCTGTAATTGTCCCCCATAAATAGGATCAGAAAACGAACTACCATTACTGTCGACACCAGACACACTTAAACGCAACAATAAACCATGTGCCGTTTCTCCATCAACTAATGGAGCTCTACCTCGACCGTCCTTAAAATGACAACTAGAACATGATGTAGCATTAAAAAAAGGCCCTAAACCATCTCTGGCAGTTGTAGAGGCCGGAGCTGTCACCCAACTTTGACGGAAAAAAGAATTCCCGATTCCGAAATCACTTTGTTCATCAAAAGTTAAATTAGGCGCCGAAAAGCCAAAAGCCTCCTCGGTAGCATTAAAAAAGGTAGTTTCACCACCTGAGTATTGTTCCCCTTCTTCGGCCGTAAGTGGAATGTATTTATCATCACTATCACTGCAGCTATAAAATTGGAAACCAATTAACAAAAACAAAATCTTTATAGTATTCTTCATTATATTAAAACAGAAAAAAGTGTCCTTGAAAAAAAAGGACACTTTAGATTATACATATTTAGTTAAAATTATCCATTAACGATGATTCCTATTTTAACAGCGCCCGCTAACAAATTAGCGCCTAAGTTTTTCAATTCTAAAACAGCTACTCTAACCTTAGCACCTTCTGTTGAGTTTAATCCTCCAGAAATAGCTAAATCAAAAGGGGTTTGAATAGCAGCTACTTTAGTTAAAGAAGCATTAACAGCAACATCAGTATCATTATAAATAGCGGTGTTTTTTTGTTTCACTAAATCTTCTAATGAAGGCCCGTCGATAGTCCCGTATTTCCCTTGATACACATTGATTACTCCTTGTAAATTCAAGGCAATATCTCTGTGGGTATTATCACTAAAGCAAGAGTGTTCGTCTTCTTGATCTGCATTTCCTAAAGCAACGTCCATACGTTCAACAGGCAATTCAGCAGAAGCAAGAGTTGTTATTCCTAAGTAAATATTTTTTATCGCTTTATCATCAGACAGTGCTAAGAACGTTTTTCTATATGTTCCATCTACTTTCCATTGGTTCACCATATAGTCCAAATGATCCGTTAAAAGGTCAGCACAAACTTTTAAATAAGCCGCTCTACGTAATGGATTAGCAGCAGTTCCGCCCACAACATAATCAGTAAAAGGACGTAATCCCGCTTTTTTCTCAGAAGGCGCAGTCAAATCCTGTCCCCAAAGTAGAAATTCAATAGCATGGTAACCCACACTAATATTCTTTTCTCCACCATTTTCATTTTGAGCTTCTAAGAAAGCCTTGTCAATAAGTGGAAATAAAACTGGATTGTTGATAATACCTGAAGTACTCGCTCCTTCTACATAATCAATATAATTCTCATCTAACGGCCAAGCGTTCATTAAACTCTCTGGTCCATTTTCATCATCAATGGGACCATTAGCAAAACGAAAAGCTTCTGTAGTACCGTAACTCTCTCTTGATTGTTTCCACTTCGACTTTGCGGCATCAAAATTAGCTTGAGTTGGAGCATTCGTAAAAGTATTTATCGCTGTTTCTAGAACAACAGCATCATCATAAGCTTGTTTATAATTGGCGTAAGCAATATTCGCATAGTTTCCGACAACTTCTTTTTTAGTGACATTAGAATCAGTTGAAGTATCATCATCGTTATTACATGAGAATAGTAAACCTCCGATTAATAAAAATAATGATGTTCTCAAAAGCACTTTATTCATAGTATTGTTATTTAGATTAATTAAATTTAAGCGAAAGTATATGCTTTTATTTAAACAGCAAAATCTTATTTAGATTAATTTTAAATAAAAATTAAGAAACATTTATAACAATCTTATTTAGTGTCATTTAGGACAAATACCCAAACCCTACTCTTTTTATTCGAAGATGTAGCTTCAAAAAACATCTCTACACCCCCTACTAACGTGTTGATCTGAACCAATAAATATTATTTAGAAAAATTCTAAACAAAGTTTTGGAATTCTAAAATTGAGTTATATATTTGCATAATATTTATTCTTATTCAATCTAAATAAACAACTTATATGAAACTAAATAAAGTTCTACTCTCAACGTTACTAATGACAGCGTTAACAATTACCTCATGTTCAAATGATGATAATTCAGAACAAACTCCTAATTATACCGTTCCAGCAACTTACACATTTGAAAGAAGCAGTTCTACAACAGTAGACTTTTCTGGACAAAGCAGTCGTTTACTTATGCTTGAAGAAATGGGGAATAATATCAAAACTGCTGCTACAAATGGAACAGTGGCAAGTCAGTCTGTTTTGACCAATATGTATTCTAATACAAACAACGCTTTTGAAACTACTGCTCTAAATACATCGGGAAAACAATTAAAAGATAAGACTGCAGCTTCAAAAGACTACTTTCAATTATTTCTAGGTGGTGGAACAACTACTGAAAAAATAAGTGTTCAAGCTTTCTTTGAAACTCAATTAACGTCAGCAAATACAGCTAGTCTGGGTACAGCAGCGTCAGCAGGGGTAGCGGGTTCTTATCTAGATGGCACCAGCAAAAGATTGTTTGCCGCCAATGGGTTAGAGCCACAACAAGTCTTATTAAAAGGAATGATGGGTGCTTGCTTTATGGATCAAATTGTCAATAACTATTTAAGCAAAAATAAATTAGACGAAGGGACCAATAAAATAAACAACACCAATAAAGTTTTAGAAGACAGTAAAACTTACACTACAATGGAACATACCTGGGATGAGGCTTACGGTTACATCTATGGTGTGGATGGCACAAAATTTTGGAGTAGTTACATAGACCAAGTAAATGCTGATACTGATTTCAACACTGTAAAAGCTGATATCAACCTAGCTTTTCGTACAGGTAGAGCAGCAATTGTAGCCAATGATTATGCTACTCGTGATGCACAAATTGATATTATCAAAGCCAAATTGGCTATAGTACCAGCGGTTAGAGCAGTTTTCTATCTTCAAGAAGGAAAAGGAAAACTAACAACAGATAAAGGTGCCAAAGCATTTCATGCCCTTTCAGAAGCATACGGTTTTATCATTTCATTGCGATACACTAACAAACCAGGTACTGACAAACCTTATTTTACAAAAGCAGAAGTTGATGCGATGCTAGCTAATATGGTAAGTGGTACAAATGGATTTTGGGATATTGACACCCTTGGAACAAAATTAGACAGCATATCAGCACAAATTGCTACTAAATTTGGCTTCACAGTTGCACAGGCTGCAACAGTAAATTAATTTAGAATTAATACAAATAAGTACAATTGGTTTTGTATTTTTGCAAAAAATATTTTAAAATGAAGAAACTATTTATATTCTTTGGTGCTTTACTAACTATTGCAGCTTGTTCTTCAAGTGACGATAGCAGCGCTGGCACAGACGGCAATAACTATAATAGAACAGTCCTTTTGACTAACTGGGCAGATAATATCATTATCCCTAGTTATGTTAATTACCAAGCTAAAATCGAAATATTAGCAACAAATATTACTGCTTTTAACAGTGCTTCAACCACGACAAATCTTCAAGCTGTAAGAACCTCTTGGCTAGAAGCCTATAAAGCATATCAATATGTTGCTATTTACAGTTTTGGAAAATCAGAGGAAATCAACTTAAAACAGAGCGCTAACACCTACCCTACTGATGCCGCAGGCATTGAGTCTAATATTAGTGCAGGTGGATACAATCTGGCATTGTTGTCTCAATTTGACAAACAAGGTTTCCCCGCTTTGGATTATTTGATTAATGGATCAAATACTACTGATGCGTTAATTGTGGCTCGTTATACTACTAACGTAAATGCAGCAAACTATAAAAAATACTTAACCGATGTTGTTACGCGCTTAAAGTCAAGTGCAGACACTGTAGTGGCAGACTGGAATTCAAGTTATAGAAGTAGTTACATTGCCAATAGCGGAACTTCTGTAAGCAGTTCAGTAAACATTACTACAAATAACTTCGTAAAGAATTTAGAGAAAAATGTACGTTCTGGAAAACTTGGAATTCCAGCAGGGGTTTTCTCTGGTGGAGTAAAATACCCAGAGAAAGTAGAAGCTTTTTATAAAAACGATGTTTCAAAAGAGTTATTAAACACGGCTATCCAAGCTTCACAAGATTTCTTTAACGGAAAACACTTTAATAAAACCACCTCAGGGGAAGGTTTAGCATCTTATTTGGATTACCTTAAAACTGTTCGTAACGGCCAAAATCTGAGCACGATTATCAACAATCAATTTACCGCTATTTTTGCAGTAAATGCTACTCTAAGCAACATCTTCTCAAGCCAGATAAATACAGATAATGCAAAAATGATCCTAGCTTACGATGCGTTACAACAAAATGTAATCTATACTAAACTAGACATGATGCAAGCTTTAAACATTACCATTGACTATGTTGATGGAGACGGTGATTAATTATGAGTACCCAAATTAAAAAATATCTGAATACGTATTCACATGCCTCGACGCTAGCTTTTTTTAGGCTAGCGTTTGGTTTAATGATGCTATTGAGTTTAATTCGCTTTGCGAGTTACGGATGGATTAAGAAATTCTATATTGATCCGCAATTTCATTTTACATATTACGGGTTTCAGTGGGTTAAACCTTTTGGGAACTACACCTATTTACTTTTTATCATTGCAGGACTCGCTGCTTTATTTGTCGCAATAGGATATAAATACAAGTGGGCTATCGCTGCCTTTTTCTTGAGTTTTACCTACATCGAACTACTAGACAAGACAACTTACCTTAATCATTATTATTTCATCACTATTATTAGTCTTGTGCTGTTATTTTTACCAGCAAACTGTTATTTTTCAGTGGATGCTTTAAAGAATGAAAAAAACCGATTTGAGAAGGTTCCACGTTGGAATATTGACATTTTAAAATTATTATTGGCTATTGTGTACTTCTACGCTGGTTTAGCAAAACTAAACTCCGACTGGCTATTAGAAGCTATGCCTCTTAAAATATGGTTGCCTAATAACTCTAATCTCCCATTAATAGGTGCATTACTAAATGAAAACTGGGTACATTATGTGTTTAGCTGGACTGGAGCTATCTATGACCTCGGAATTGTGGTCTTATTACTTTACAAAAGAACCCGCATATTCGGTTTTATTTTAGTTGTTGTATTTCATATTCTAACTAAAATATTATTCCCAATAGGCGTTTTCCCTTATGTAATGATCATCAGTTCATTGATATTCTTTGATGCTAATTTCCATAAAAAAGCATTGTCCTTTTTAGGAAAACTGATTTCCATTCCTATTTTAATATTCGAAAATGGAAAAGAAAAAATACCCAATCTTAACTCTTTATATAAAACAAAATTAGTTTTTATAAGCTGCTTTATTGCGTTTCAGTTATTATTCCCTTTTCGCTATTTATGTTATCCCAATGAGTTGTTTTGGACTGAAGAAGGTTTCCGATTCTCATGGCGCGTTATGTTGATGGAAAAAGCAGGATATGCCACATTTAAAGTAAAAGATGCGGTTTCTAAAAAGGAAATCACCATCAACAACAGTCACTTTTTGACCACATTTCAAGAAAAACAAATGGCTTTCCAGCCTGATTTTATTTTGGAATACGCTCATTATTTACACGATTATCACCAAAAACAAGGCCTTAATAATCCGGAAGTTTACGTAGAAAGCTACGTGGCACTAAACGGAAGATTAAGCCAAAAATATATAGACCCAAAAATAAATCTAGCAAACGAAAATGAAAATTTCAAACACAAAACTTGGATACTGCCTTTCAATGATACGATTAAGGGATTTTAGTATTGTCATCCTTTTATTGTTTTCTGTAGGTAGTTTTGCCCAAAATAAAATTGCGGGTGTAGTTACTGATGGAAACGGAAAAAAATTAATAGCTGTAGAAATATACAATAAAACGTCCAACACAAAAGTGTTTACAGACGCTTTAGGCGCTTTTGAAATTGATTTAAAAAAATCAGGAAGCTTTGATTTTGTTTTCTTCAAAGAGGGCTACTCAATTGTAGAACAAAACAGTATTACTACCGGAAGCACCCTGACGATTGCATTGACTAAAATCAACAACCTTTCTGAAGTAATCATCAAGAAACAAAACGAAAAAATATTTGCACTCCACAAGCTGAAAGATATTGAAGGTACTGCTATTTATGCCGGCAAAAAGACTGAGGTAGTATCTATAAATAAATTGACCGCTAATAAAGCAACCAACAATGCCCGTCAAATATTTGCTCAAGTAGTGGGCCTAACAATTAACGAAAGCTCCGATGGTGGACTGCAACTAAGCATCGGTGGTCGTGGATTAGACCCAAACAGAACTTCAAATTTCAACACCCGCCAAAACGGTTACGATATCAGCGCAGATGTTCTAGGATACCCTGAAAGTTACTACGCTACACCTACAGAAGCTTTAGAAGAAATACAAGTCGTTCGAGGTGCTGCCTCTTTGCAATACGGAACCCAGTTTGGGGGTTTGGTGAACTTTAAGATAAAATCACCGGTTAAAAAACCTTTTGAATTTACATCTAGAAATACGGTAGGATCTTATGGTTTGTTTACCAATTTCACTTCCGTTAGCGGAACGAAAAAGAAATTTAGCTATTACAGTTTTTACAATCACAAACAAGGAAATGGTTTTAGACCCAACTCCGAGTTTGAAAGCAAGAATTATTATGCTAATCTCAACTATCAATTGAATGACAAAACTTCTTTACATTTTGATTATACTTATTTTAATTACTTAGCACAACAAGCTGGTGGTTTAACTGATTTCATGTTCAACCAAGATCCCAAACAAAGCAACAGAACCAGAAACTGGTTTGCTGTAGATTGGAATCTGTTCGCTTTAAAATTAGAGCATAAGTTCAATAACGATGCTGACTTTTCCTTACAGTTATTTGGTTTAGATGCCAGTAGAAAAACGGTAGGATATCGCTCAAACCGTGTTTCAAGTTCTGATGCTGCAGGAACCGTTCGGGATTTAATCGTAGGTGATTTTGTAAACTGGGGAGCCGAAGCACGTTACTTAAAACGCTACAGCATTAACGACAATAGAAGTGCCTTTTTAATTGGAGCTAAATACTACCAATCAAAAAATACCGGATTACAAGGGCCAGGTAGCTCAGGTAGTGATGCCAATTTTAATTTAGCCAATAACGAATTTCCGTTCTATGCAAACCAGTCAGATTATACGTTCCCAAACTTAAATCTTGCTGTTTTTGGAGAAAATATTTTCAAAATATCGTCAAACTTCTCTATTACACCAGGCTTTAGATTTGAAAAAATACGTACGCAAGCCGAAGGATATTACCGAAAAATAAACCTAGACTTAGCTGGAAATGTAATCCTTGACGAAAATCAACAAGAGAACAATGTCAAAGACAGGAATTTTGTATTATTAGGTGTTGGATTAAGTTACAAGCCACAAAACCAAATTGAATTTTACGGAAACGTATCTCAAAATTACCGCTCAGTGACTTTTAACGACATCCGTACCGTGAGTCCAAGTAATGTGATTGATCCCAATATAAGCGATGAAAAAGGGTTTACTTCAGACATTGGTGTACGTGGACAACTAGGCGACAAAGTAACTTTTGACGCCAGTATTTACGGCTTGTACTACAATGACAAAATTGGTGAATATGAAACTCGTAATCCAAATGGATCTGCGGCTGTAGTACGTTACCGTTCTAATATAGGTACTGCTGTTACTTATGGTTTTGAAACCATGTTTGACTGGAGTTTAAACAAAACTTTCTTTGAACGAAAAGAAAACTTTATCTGGAACGTGTTTTCTAACATCGCCTTAACCGATTCACAATACTTAAAATCTGATGCGCCAAATATAGAAGGAAACAAAGTCGAATTTGTCCCTCTTTTTAACGTCAAAACTGGAACAGGTATTGGATATAAAAATTTCATGTCTAGCCTGCAATTTACCTATGTTTCTTCTCAATATACAGAAGCGAACAATAGTAAAACAGACATAAATGATAACACTTACGGGATATTTGGAGAAATTCCTTCTTATTATGTTGCCGACTTTTCAGCATCTTACAAATGGAAAAAGTGGAAACTAGAAGCTGGAGTAACTAACTTTACAAACAACAGTTATTTTACAAGAAGAGCTACAGGATATCCTGGTCCAGGAATCATTCCATCAGACGCTAGAACTTTTTATACTACTCTGGAGTTTGTATTTTAAAAAATCGAAGAAGTATTAAAATTTAAAACCATTTATAAATTAAGGATCAGGTCTTAATTTATAAATGGTTTTTTAATACTGATGAAAAAGAGAATTTTAACTTTCGAGATAGCACAAACTATTTTTCTAGATTTTTATGCAACATTTTGAAGTAATCAAATGCTTTCAAAAGACGGCTGCCGTACCAAGAGAACATTTCGCCATCTACTAGAACAGTCTGGGCTTCGTTTGTATATTGTCCTATTTCGTATCCATCCTCTTTCTTAAATGGAAAAGGCTCAGAAGAAAGAAAAACAATTTCTGGATCACCTTCTGTCTTCATTTTTTCAAGTTCGATTTCAGGATACCTTCCTTTATTATCATATATGTTCTTAAAGTGATTCAGCTTCAACAATTCATTAATGAAATTGTCTGAACCCGCCACCATGTAGGGGTTTTTCCAAATAAAATAAGCTACTTTATTTACCGCTTTATCTTTGATGAAGTTTCTAAAATCGCTCAAGGCAAAAGCCAATTTATCATTCCACTTTTGTGCTTCGGTCCTACAGTTAAAAAGTTGACCAAAATCAGTTATCATCTGAAAGTTATCTTCAATGGTAATGATATTAGTCACCCAAACTGGGCATATTTCACTTAGTCTTTCAACAATTTCCTGGGTGTTTTCTTCCTTATTACAAATGATAATATCGGGTTGGAGCAAACGGATTTTTTCGTAATGCACTTTTTTGGTACCGCCGACACTCTTCTTGGTTGATTTAAAATGATACGGATGCACACAGAATTTAGTAACCCCAATGATTTTTGCTTCCTGCCCCAAATCATAAAGCAACTCCGTTTGAGAAGGAACTAAAGAGATGATACGTTGAGGCGAAGTTTCAAAAGTATGTATCGTTCCGAGCTGGTCTGTTAGCGTTTTTTGTTTCAAAAGAGAAAAGTTTTAAAAAAGTTTAAATTGTTTAAGGTTTGAAAAAGTTTAAAGTTTAACCGATAAGCTTCTGTTTGAAGTTTGAAAAAGTTTAAAGTTTAAAGTTTAACCACAGTGGAAGCATTCTCGATAGCTATCGGGATACGTAAAGCCCGCTACGTTTTACCGTAAAGTTTGTTGTTTTTAATTCGTGTTTAAGATTTTTACACACAATCCAAAAAACTTTAAACTTTAAACCTTAAACTTTAAACCAAATTTTTAAACTTTAAACTAAATTTTTAAACTTTAAACTAACAATTGCTGACATCTCCTGTTGCATTTTCAAAGCTTCTGCTCTTGCTTTTTCGGCAAAGTCATTTCCGTTAGAAGCATAGATAATTCCTCTCGAAGAATTAATCAGTAATCCTACATTGGCATTCATTCCGTATTTGCATACTTCAGATAAACTTCCTCCCTGTGCCCCTACTCCAGGAACCAGCAAGAAACTGTCTGGAACAATCTTACGAATTTCAGTGAAGTATTCTGCTTTAGTTGCGCCTACAACATACATCAAGTTTTCAGCATTCTTCCATGTATTAGAAGTTTCTAGAACTTGCTTGTACAATTCCTTTCCGTCCACAGTAAGCGTTTGGAAATCAAAAGCGCCTTCATTAGATGTTAACGCAAGCATAATAGTATGTTTGTTTTGAAAGGCAAGGAACGGCTCTACTGAATCCTTTCCCATATACGGAGCAACAGTAACCGAATCGAAGTTTAGATCTTCGAAAAAGGCTTTTGCATACATCGAAGAAGTATTTCCTATATCACCACGTTTTGCATCAGCAATCGTGAAGATATCTGGATAGGTATCATTGATATAGTTTATTGTTTTTTCTAGTGACATCCATCCTTTAATCCCATAGGCTTCATAGAAAGCGGTGTTGGGTTTATAAGCAACACACAAATCATGAGTGACATCAATTATCGCTTTGTTGAATTCAAAAATTGGGTCTTCGAGTTCTAATAGATGTTTTGGAATTTTATCTAAATCAACATCTAATCCTACGGCCAGAAATGATTTTTTAATTTTGATTTGCTCTATAAGTTGTTGTGTAGTCAATTTTGTTGGGTTTTAGGTGCTGGGCGTTGGGTATTAGCTGAGTGTTGGATTTTAGACCTTGGAATCAACATATTTTTTCAAAGATTGAATCCTTTTTTGAATTATATTAAGCTCGGTGATAATTTCTAAGTGTAAAGTTAGATCCACAAAACCTATCTCCTTAGCTATTTCAATTTGAGTCTCTAATTCAAAGGCCGAACCTAAACTAATTTGTAAAAATCTAGAAAAATCCTTTTGAGATGTTCTAGAACAACCTTCTGCTATATTCGAAGGAATTGAAACTGCGCATCTATTAATTTGCGACACCAATCCATATTTTTCTTCTTTAGGAAATGTACTGGTAATTATGTATATTTTTTTAACAAATAAAACAGAACTTTGCCAAACTTCTAAATCCCTAAAGTTTCTCATATATTTTAGTTTTACAAAAACCTATAACCTAAAACCCGAAAACCAATTTAAAAAACTTCGCTAGCTTCTTTTAATTTTTCCATGTTGTTAACTAACGCTAGTTCGTCAACAATTTTCTGAATGTCACCATTCATGATATTTCCTAGATCATATAAAGTCAATCCCACTCTGTGATCCGTTACACGACCTTGTGCGTAGTTATACGTACGAATCTTTGCAGAACGGTCACCAGAACTTACTTGAGAAGTACGTTTAGTAGCATCTTCAGCTTGTTTTTTAGCTAATTCCTGCTCGTATAAACGGGAACGCAAAACGCCAAATGCCTTGTCTTTATTTTTATGTTGTGATTTTTGATCCTGACATTGCGCAACTAATCCTGTTGGAATATGCGTTAAACGAACTGCAGATTTAGTCGTATTTACCGATTGTCCACCTGGTCCTGAAGAACAGAAAAAATCTACACGTACATCATTCATATCGATTTGTACATCAAATTCCTCTGCTTCTGGCAAAACCATAACAGTCGCTGCTGATGTATGCACACGTCCTTGAGTTTCTGTTTGTGGCACACGTTGTACACGGTGCACACCTGCTTCAAACTTCAAAGTTCCATAAACATCTTCACCGGTCACCTCAAAAATCACCTCTTTAAATCCACCAGATGTACCTTCATTCATATCCACTACAGATGTTCTCCATCCGCGGCCTTCACAATATTTAGTATACATTCTGAATAAATCTCCTGCAAAGATACTTGCTTCATCCCCACCGGTACCGGCACGAATCTCCACCATCACGTTCTTAGCGTCTTCTGGATCTTTTGGGATTAACATGAATTTGATCTCTTCCTCTAATTCTGGTAGTCTTTCCTTTGCCTCATCGAGTTGCATCTTGGCCATTTCGGTCATATCTGCATCACTATTATCGCTTATAATTTCATTTGCTTCTTCTATATTAGCCAGTAAAAGCACGTATTCATCGCGTTTTTCAGCCAAAGCTTTCAAAGTCTTATATTCTTGATTCAATTGCACATAACGCTTCTGATCAGAAATAACATCCGGTTGAATGATTAAATCCGAAATCTCATCGAAACGTTGTTTTACTATTTGAAGTCTATCTAACATATTATTAGTCCTTATATTTGGAGTGCAAAAATACGAAATTTTTGTTTAAAGTTTAATGTTTAAAGTTCCAAGTTTTTTAAGAACAAATCTAAGCCATTTACTATCTCTTTTTTAGGATAAAAAACAACTAAACGAAAGCCATTTCAAAGGCAAATACATTGAATCAAAAGGCAGAAATACACTTAATATCTAATAATTTAAAATCCATCATTTATAATTTATAATTCTTGAAGCTATTTCCAGCTATCCGCTATATCTTTTTAGACTGAAATTCCTCCGTCATTCAACCCTAAAAAGGATGCCGCTTTTATCTGGGCTATTTACGATCTTTTTCATAATTTCGCACCGTCATTGTAGTACAACTCAATCTCAAAATAGCTATGTATAAAAAAATTACTTTTCTAGTACTAATAACAATTTTTGTTTCCTGTAAAAAAATGGATACAAATGATCCTGATAAAAACGAAAAAGATAAAATCAAAACGGCACGTTGGCTGCAAGGGCAATGGGAAAACAAGTCCGAGGACGGAACACTTACCGAAACTTGGAAAAAAATAAATGACAGTACTTATAATGGACACTCTTTTTTTCTAAAAGGAAAAGACACCGTTCATTATGAAACGATCGTGTTGCAACAAATAGGAGAGCAATTAAGTTACAATGCTAATGTAAGAGGCCAAAACGACGATAAGCCAGTCGCCTTCGTACTTACAGAGACAAAAGAAAACCAACTTGTCTTTACAAACCCAAAACATGATTACCCACAAAAAATCAGTTATACCCAAGTTTCTAAAGACAGCCTAGTTGCTGAAATATCAGGCATTCAGTCAGGGAAACCCAGTTCTGAAAAATATATTATGCTAAGAACTAAATAAAAAACTCACAATACTTTATAAAAAACCTTGCCGAAAGCAAGGTTTTTTTTTTGACTTAACCGCTAAAAACAGCTTGACAAGCATAAAAGTTCTTTGATCAATTGTAAATAAAATAGTATATATTTGAATAAAGAGATTTACGCTATCGAATAGCGAATATCCACCTCATACAGAGTTGACAGGCGTTATTGTGTAGCGTTTATATATAAGTTATACACTATTTTAAAAGACGAAAATGCTGAACGAGAACATCTATTACGTTGACGAGACTATTCTAAAAATAATCGATTCGGACTTTGATTTAATTCAGAAAAAGGATTGGTATAGACTTTATCAGAATAAAGCGGGAAAATCATTTTGGAGACTAGATGAATGGAATAAATACCAAACTCAAATGTTTGTCAAAATTCAATCAGCAGAAAATTGGACGGAATTTAATGACCAAGATTTAAGAATTGAATTTTTGAAGGAAAGTAGAGGATTATCAAATGAGAAATGCAAATGGAAAGATTGTAGCAAAAAGGCTTTAAATAATCTTGTTTTTTGTGAATTACACGCATACAAAGAAATGGGAATTAGAAAATAATACAAGATGAATTTCGAAGATTTCAGAAAAGACATAGAATTAAAATTAAGCTCAATCGCTGAATTTGAATTACAAGAATTGCATTTTTTACCATATAGTTTTGGAAGTGGACTCCTCGTATACCGAATAAATGGACAAAATCATAAGTTTGTATTTGATGGTAGAGAAAATGAATTGATTTGGTTAAAGAGTAGAACTCATCAGAAATATACTGAAAGTGATTTCACAGAATTTGAAAAGTTTGACGGATTAAAAATATACGAAGAAGAATTACGTAACGGAATAAAAAACAGTAGATAACAGCCATTGAGCTAGCTGGACTTTAGTGGAATTACCGTTTCGCATCAAGTTTTCGTTAAGCCGAAAACTGAGCGTTTACGATTTCCCAGCCATCTCAAAGCAGCAGGACGTCAGGCTGTGAAAAAATCTGCTATCCGAAGTATTCCATCTTAATTGTCACGATCGCTGTGCATCCTAATAATACTATTTTTGCTTTCGAGAAGGTCTTGTAGAACTCGACTTTATCGCTTATTTAAATACAAACTCAAAAATGAAACAGCTTTTATCGTTACTACTACTATTGACAATGACACTATCTTATGGTCAAGAGATGGAAAAAGTCATTCTTAAAGACTGTGATACAACTGATCTGTATATAAATGACGGAGATTCAACAACTTTATATTATCTGAAATTAGTCCCAAAAATTGAAATTAAAGGTGTTCTTGTAATTCTACCTTCAGGAGGTGAGACTACTGAAAATTTATTAAAACAGATCAAACTGCCTCAACTTGCGGTTGAGAAAGGTTTATTAGTACTTATTCCTTCTATTAATTTTGGAACAGAAAATAGAACTGCTGAATTTAACCTCTTAGACAAAATTTTTAATGAGATAGTAAAGGATTATCATGTCTCTAAAGATAATTTTATTTTAGGAGGCTTGTCTAATGGAGGAATGATTTCCTTAAGTTATGCCGAAAAAACAGTTCAATATCCAGGTACCACTTTTCTAGTGCCCAAAGGAGTTTTTGCTTTAGACAGTCCAGTGGATAAAGCGCATCTGTATGAATATTGTGAAAGAGAAATTGAAAGAAATTATAATGAAGTAGGAGTTAGTGAAGGAAAATGGATAATCGAGAGATATAAAAAATTATACGGCACACCTTATAAAAATCCAGAAAAATACATAGCAGCATCAATCTATTCCTATGGTGCAAAAGAGGGTGGAAACGCAAAATATTTAAAAAACATTCCATTGCGAATGTATACTGATTTTGATGTGGAGTGGCTAATGCAGGAACGCCATCGTGATTTGTATGATTGGAATGGAACTGATATCATAGCAATGGTGAATAGCCTAAAGATTATGGGAAATGAAGATGCAAATGTAATTATCAGCTATGGCAAAGGTTTTAAATTAGACGGAAGTAAACATCCACATTCCTGGTCAATAATGGATCCAGTAGATTGCCTTAATTGGATTAGCAAATTACTTGTCAAATAAAAGAAGACGCATTCCATTTGTATTTTTAGACCTTATTAAAAAAAATAATTTTCATAACTTCGTTATTGTTTCTAACAAAAAAACACCAAGTAACTCATAAAATAATAACAATGGAAAATCAAAAAACAAAAATCCCAAAGTGGTTTTGGGCAGTAGCATCATTCTCTTTACTTTGGAATTTAATGGGTGTAAGCTCCTTTTTTCAACAACTTACAATGACTGGTGAAGCGTTGAAAGCATTACCTCTAGCCGAACAAGAGTTGTATAACAGTTATCCACTTTGGACATTCATTGCCTTTGCCTTTGCTGTTTTCGGAGGAATTATTGGTAGCATTGGATTACTTATGAAGAAAAAATGGGCAAAACCTGCATTTATTATTTCGCTTCTTGCCATTATACCACAAATGATTCACACTCTTTTTTTTACAAAAGCCAAGGAAGTCTATGGCTCCGGCACAGAAATCATGCCTATACTAGTTATTGTTTTCGGCATTTTTCTACTATGGTTCTCAACTATTGGAATTAAAAAAGGTTGGCTAAAATAAATAAGACCTTTCATTTCTAGATAGTTTTCAATTTGAATATAAACAAAATTTTTATGTTTTATTTTAATACTAGCGCAGATTACATGTCATAAACTTTTAAAAAAAATCATATTGAAAAAAATATATTTTTTGTTACTATATTCATTATCAATAATTTGCTCCGCTCAAGAAATTAAAATTGAAGGAATTGTTTCATTTGATATAAAAAATAATAAATACGTTTCAGTACAAGTGAATGACACTTTAAAAAAATTTAGAGACATGGCTAAGCTTACAAAAAAATGGGATAGTTATCCCGAACTAGCTAAAAACAAAAGATACGTAACACATACCTATTCTACAGGTTTTTTTAGTATTTCAGCCAAACCATCAGATTCACTATTTTTCTCTTCATTGACTTACGTTACACAAAAATTTGCAGTATCTGATTTAATAAAAAGGAACGAAATAAATATTCTATTGCAACCAGAACCTTGTATTCCATATGTTGAATGTATACAAGAAAAGCCATCAAAATTTTATGTTTTTATTGGAAAAAAGATTGATATAAAATACGAAAAAGGCCCTAACTATTGTGATGTGATTTTTATACATGGATTTAACGGTGAGTATAAAAGTGAGTACAAAATAGAAAAAAATATTTATGGGAATTATCAGAAAGACACAATAAATTTCGCGGCCACTGATGAATACGGCATTCCTAATTTTAGTAAATATGAAAATGTCTTACTTTTTGTGAGAGAATATTGTGGACAACTTTATCACGAAAAATACCAATACTTTGATCTATATAAAGTAAAAAACGGAAAATGGGCTAGCCCAGGAAATCCATATAAATACGAGAAAAACGTAAAAGAAAAAATCATTCAAGCTCAAAAAATTAAATTTGACGACTCCGTTTGGTTTGATATTACCAAATTATCACCTAATCAGATCGAGTCTGAATATCCTTCCGAATATTACAAAATAACAAACAACAAAGCAATTCCTATAAGGGGAACTTATGTTGATGACTTGGTAAAAATAAAGAAAAACGGAGTCCTTAAATCACGTAATATAGAACTTGAATAAAACCTCGTTTGTTTTAATACTTTAGTCGTATGACTTCTTCTCCAATTAATTCATCTTCCATACATAGCTCCTTCGTGGGGAAACCATCCCCGTTCATAACTCCTGAAGATTTCATTTCCATACCAACTTCTAAATTCCTAATTTGCACCTTCAAAATCAGTAGGAAAAATGAAGGTCTGTATTGCCGAAAAACCAAGTGTAGCAAGAGAAATCGCATCCGTTTTAGGAGCTAATACCAAACATGATGGCTATTATGAAGGCAACGGCTATGCGGTAACCTATACCTTTGGGCATTTATGTACTTTAAAAGAACCTAACGATTACAAATCCTATTGGAAAAGCTGGGATTTGAACAACCTACCCATGCTTCCCGATAAATTCGAAACCAAAGTCGTGGAAAATTCAGGGATTCAAAAGCAATTTAGAATTATAAAAAGTTTATTTGATAAAGCGAGTTTGGTTATCAACTGCGGGGATGCAGGACAAGAAGGAGAACTCATTCAGCGCTGGGTGATGAATGAAGCCAATTATAAAGGCGAAGTACAACGACTATGGATTTCCTCCTTAACCACCGAGGCCATCAGAGAGGGTTTTGAAAACTTAAAACCATCTGCCAACTACGATAATTTATACTACGCTGGATTTTCCAGAGCCATTGGCGACTGGTTATTAGGGATGAATGCCACCCGTTTGTACACTGTAAAACATGGCGGTTACAAGCAAGTACTATCTATTGGACGGGTACAAACGCCAACGTTAGCGATGGTTGTAGATCGCTGGAAAGAAATTGAAAATTTCAAACCGCAACCCTATTGGGAGCTGCAAACATTATATAGAGAAACTCTTTTTAGTTACGAAGAAGGTCGTTTTTTGAAAAAAGAAGACGGAGAACTTCTAGCCAATAAAGTCAAGGAAAGTGATTTCGAGATTGTTTCCATCGAAAAAAAGAAAGGGAATGAGTTTGCACCAAAGCTTTTTGATTTAACGGGCTTACAAGTCTATTGCAATACTAAGTTTGGCTTTTCGGCAGATGAGACCTTGAAAATTGTTCAAACTTTGTACGAACAAAAAGTGGTCACTTATCCCAGAGTCGATACTACATTTTTACCCAACGATATCTATCCAAAAGTGCCAGGTATTTTGCAAAACCTTACGAATTATGCTGCTTTAACCGAACCACTTTTAGGCAAAAAAATAAAAAAATCAACTAAGGTTTTTAATGATAAAAAAGTAACGGATCACCACGCCATTATTCCAACGGGAATTCAGAGCAACTTGCAATACAACCAACAACAGGTGTATGATATCATCACCAAACGTTTTATTGCCGTTTTTTATGATGATTGTTCCGTAGCGAATACTACCGTAATAGGGAAAGCGGCTGATGTGTCCTTCAAAACCACTGGAAAAGTAATTCTAAAAAAAGGATGGCGCGTCGTTTTTGAAAACCCAGACGCCAAAGAAAAAGAAGCTGATTTATTGCCTGACTTTGTTGAAGGTGAAAAAGGTCCGCACCAACCCTCCTTTTTAGAAAAAGAAACTAAAGCACCCAATCAGTTTACGGAGGCGACCTTATTACGCGCGATGGAAACGGCAGGGAAACAGGTTGATGATGAAGATTTACGAGAACTGATGAAAGAAAACGGAATTGGACGTCCGTCAACGCGAGCAAATATTATCGAAACGCTTTTTAAACGCCAGTACATTGTAAGAAATAAAAAACAAGTATTACCAACGCCAACAGGAATTCAATTGATTGACACCATTCAAAATGATATGGTGAAGTCGGCAGAATTGACGGGGTCTTGGGAAAAGCAGTTGAAAGATATTGAAAAAGGAACGTTTACCGCTGCTGCGTTTATCAACAATATGAAACGCATGGTAGAAGCTTTGGTGTATGAAGTGCGCAGTGAAACCAAGCGTGCAAATATTTCGCATGCCGGAAGTATTCAAAAACAAGAGGCTACCGTAGAGAAGAAGAAAGCAGCAGGAATTTCGGCAGAAGTTTGTCCGAAATGTAAAAAAGCGACACTTTTAAAAGGGAAATCAGCTTATGGTTGCTCCGGCTATAAAGCGGGTTGTGATTTTGTACTACCTTATACTTTTGCTGATAAAAAAATATCAGAGAACCAATATTTACGCTTACTTCAAAAAGGGTCTACTGTTAATTTAAAAGAGTTTAAAACAGATGCGGGAACTGTCGAAGGTTTGCTACGCTTTGATGAAAATTTCAAACTCAAGTTAGAACCTAAAAAAATAGCTGTTCCTACTCCACCAACAAAAAACAAAGCTCAATCTGATGCTTTGCCATGTCCAAAATGTCAAAAAGGAACGGTCATCAAAGGAAATACAGCTTACGGTTGCACCGATTATAAATCTGGATGTGATTTTAAAGTTACTTTTGATATAGTCAGAGAAAAATTGAAAGACCAAAAACCAACTAAAGAATTGGTTTATAAAATTCTGAAAGAAAACAGCTAAAAATGCCCCGCTACACTATACAATTTACAAACTAACTTTAGGGCCGTATTCTATAGACTTTTTTTGTACCATTATATTAAACAAGAGGAATAATTTCATGTACTAAGCTACTCATTAATAATACTTTGATGTTGTGAAATAAAATTTTAATAAAATCAACTTATCCAAAAAGTTTGCATGATAGAGCATGAATAAAATTAGAATGGAACAATCTATTACGATTTTAATTTCCATTCAGGCATTTTTTGACGGAATTGAATTGATTGGATTACTCCCTTTATTGTTCCCACATTATATTTAATTTATTGGAACCGAAAATCGGTAAAAAGCAACTATTAATAAACCCAAAACAAGCTCTTCTTGACTTTTTTAGATACGCTTTTTCAGGAACCTGCCCCAGCACTTTGAAGCATGCCGTCAGCGAAGCCTAGTTTTTCAAAAACACAATCAACCACGGATTAAATACGAAATTAAACCTCCTTACTAAAACCTTGCCTTCTAGCAAGGTTTTTTTTATGTTCTAAATAACTGTAATCCATTTCGTTAAAAACTTTATTTTTATTTAATCTAAATAGTTATTGTTAAATAAAAATTAAAATATAGATTTGCACTATTCTTATTAAATCTAAATAATAATAATCTTTAACTTTAATTAATTTTTACCATGATCTATTTGCATAAAAAAGTACACAACCTCTTATTTCTCCTTAGCTTATACATAATTTCTTTAAACTCCATGTTTGCACAGCAAGGAACTGCTTCCATAAAAGGAACAGTCTTAACCAATACCAGCAAGGCAGCCGAAGGGGTTTCTATACAGCTGAAAGGGGAAAACAAAACCACAATCACTGATAATGACGGTTTCTTTATTCTTAAAAACCTAACAGCAGGAAAACACATCGTAGTAGTAAGCTTAATAGGAAATAACGATATTGAGAAAGAGGTAACAATTACCAATAAAGAAACAACAATTGTTAACATTAAACTTTCTTTATCAAATACCGAATTGAATCAAGTCATTATTTTAAGTAATAAAAGTGCTTTCAAAACCAATAGAATCTCCTCTTCATTACGACTACAGTCCCCTATTATTGAGATTCCCCAAAACATCCAAGTAATTACTGGTAAACTGATTAATGACCAACAAATTTTTAACATGTTGGAAGGCGTTACTCGCAACGTCAGTGGAGCTACCAGAGTAGAGCATTGGGATAATTATGCCAATATTACTATGAGAGGTAGTCAAGTTGCTGCATTTAGAAATGGTATGAACATCAGTTCAACATGGGGTCCACTTACGGAAGACATGAGCATGGTAGAACGTATCGAATTTGTAAAAGGTCCAGCTGGTTTTATGTTGGCCAACGGAAACCCGAGTGGTTTTTATAATGTAGTTACTAAAAAACCTAGCGGACGCACTAAAGGGGAAGCAAGTTTAACTTTAGGAAGCTTTGATATGTATAGAGGTACATTAGATTTTGACGGGAAATTAACTAATAATGGAAAATTACTGTATAGAGTTAATGTAATGGCAGAAAAGAAAGGCAGCTACCGTGATTTTGATTTTAATGACCGCTATAGTTTTGCACCTGTTTTAAAATATTTGTTTTCAGACAAAACAGCAGTAACATTAGAATACACACAACAATTCTCTAAAGTAAATGCAGTTGGTTCTAATTATTCTTATTCACATAAAGGCTATGCTGATTTACCTAGAAGCTTCACAACATCTGAAGCTAATCTAGATCCTACAAAAATGACAGAAAGAAATATTCTTGCCATTGTAGAACATAAAATAAATGATACCTGGAAATTTACAGCCCAATCTTCTTACCTAAACTACCAGCAAGAAGGGCTTTCTTTGTGGCCTAATGGTTTTGATAGTACTAATGAAGCGATCCTTAAACGTGCCGGAAGCATTTGGGATATTTTAGGAAAAATCTATGTGGGACAAGCGTATGTAAATGGTGAAGTAAAAACTGGAGCCGTCTCTCACAAAATTTTATCCGGGATTGATCTAAGCGATAAAACATTTTATCACGATTGGGTGCAATACTTTAGCATGCCAGATCTAGACATCTACAATCCGGTACACGGAACATTAGCTGCCTCTCCTACTTTTGACAGAAGTAAGAATCTTGAAGACAGAGGAGTAAAATACCAAAATAATTATAAAGCGCTGTATGTACAAGATGAATTAGGTTTCCTTGACAACAAACTACGATTGACATTAGCAGGAAGATATACTATTCTTAAAGCAGCTAACTATTACTCTGGAGATACTAAAAACAGCAGGTTTACACCAAGGGTAGGCTTAAGCTATTCCTTTAATAAAAATACATCTGCCTATTTTGTAAACGATCAATCATTTAATGAAAATTATGGCGCTGACTGGCAAGGGAATTCCTTTAATCCTGAGACGGGTGAAAACATCGAATTTGGTTTAAAAAGAGACTGGTTGAACGGGAAATGGAATTCAGTTGTATCTGTATACCAGATCACAAAAAACAACGTGCTTACTGCCGATTTAGAAAACTCTACTGCAGCAATGCAATATAGCAGAGAAAGCGGACAGCAAAAAGTAAAAGGTTTTGAAGTAGATATTCGAGGTCAAATCTTTAATAATTTAGACCTTATCCTAAACTATGCGTTTACAGAAGGAAAAACAACTAAAGATAGCAACGCTTCTCTCATAGGAACGCAAGTTCCAGGAAGTACTAAGCACATTCAAAATGCTTGGTTAAATTACAAAATAGATAAAGGAACGTTGAGCGGAGTTGGTGTTTCATTAGGGTATCAATATCAGGTAAAAAGAGCACCTTGGTTCATTTCAACAGGAAATACAGCCAGCTTACCAGATTATTTCCGCGTTGATGGAGGCTTGTCCTATCAAAGAAAAAAAGTAACTATAAACCTTACTGTCAATAATATTCTGAACAAATATTTGTACTCAGGAGGATATTACAGCTATACCGACATGTATTATTGGCAAGCGGAGGCAGGTACTAATGCTAGGGTTACTGTAGCCTATAAATTTTAAAAACTATCAATCACATATAACTCCGTTCATTTCAAGCGGAGTTATTTTAATTGTTACATCACATGAAAATGAGTTTTAAAAAAGCAATAAGCGTATTGCATTTATGGTTAGGATTGTCCTCAGGAATAATCGTTTTTATCATTGCTATTACTGGATGTTTATACGCCTTTCAAGAAGAAATTCAAAACCTAACTGAAGACTACCGATTTGTAACAGAACAGCAATCTCCTTTTTTACCTCCATCAAAACTACTAGCAATTGCCCAGAAACAGCTTCCTGGAAAAACCCTGCATGCCTTAAAGTACAATAGAAAAACAGATGCCGTAGAAGCTATATTTTTTCATTATGAGCCCAGTTATTATTACACAACGTATTTAAATCCGTATTCTGGAAAAGTGATCAAAACAATCAATAACGAAGAAGGATTCTTTCATTTTATCTTAGATGGCCACTTTTATTTATGGCTTCCGGACGCCATTGGTCAAGTTGTAGTAGCCAGTGCTACATTGCTATTTATACTATTGATTATCTCTGGGCTTATACTTTGGTATCCAAAAAATAAAAATGCTGCCAAACAACGCTTCTCTTTGAAGTGGAAAAAGGGAATGAAATGGAAGAGAAAAAATTATGATTTACATAATGTTACCGGCTTCTATGTTTTGATAATTGCATTTATTTTTGCTGTTACGGGCTTGGTTTGGGGCTTTCAATGGTTTGCATTCTCTTATTATACAGTAATGGGAGGTGAAAAATCCCTATTATATGAAGAACCCGCATCAAAGATAAATACGACTAAGGGTACAATTGAAAACCCATTAGATATAGTTTGGAAACAAATGGTAAGTGAATATCCCGAAGCAGAATCCATAGAAGTACATCCTCCAGAAAGTCCTACTTCGTCAATTGCTGCCAATGCCAATTCCAAAAAAGCTACTTACGGCACCATTGACTACCGTTATTTTGATCAATTTACGTTAGAAGAAATTGAGGTAAACCATCTTTGGGGACGTTTAAAAGACACTGATAATGCTGATAAGCTAATGAAATTAAATTACGACATTCATACAGGTGGCATCTTTGGCTTAGCCGGAAAAATATTTGCGTTTCTAATTAGTCTTCTCATTGCCACGCTACCAGTAACTGGATTTTTTATTTGGTGGGGACGAAATAAAAAAAAGAATAAAAAGCAGCAGTTATAGTAAAAAAATGATCCTTTTTTTATTTTTAATCATTCCAAATAAACAATTATGAGCACTCGAATTAGAATCCTATTCATCCTATTATTTACTTCACTTTATATAAACGCGCAAGAACACGGAATCATCGAAGGAAAAATACTTTCTACTGATGGGTTTCCGCTTCCAGGAATAGCTATTAAGTTAGGTAAGGAAGCAAAAACAACTGAAACGAATGCCAATGGTGAATTTAAATTCGCCAATTTCCCTACAGGAAACCATACTATAACACTTGAGGGGGTTGGCATGAAAAAACAATCCAAAGAGATTAAAGTTTTGACCAACCAAACAAATTTTGTAGAATTTAGATTAATTGAAGACATCACGACCCTGAAGGAATTAGTGATTAAAATCAAGCAAACTCCTAACAAGAAGAAAGAAACCGTTTTATCAGGTCTGGATATAAAGTCAATAGATCTACCTCAAAGTATTCAAATAGTAGGACACCATATTATAGAACAACAGCAAGCGGTACGGTTGAGCGATGTTATTCGAAATGTTAATGGTGTCTATGTTGGTTCAGCCCGTGGTGGTGCCCAAGAATCATTCTGGTCTCGCGGATACGATATGTCTTCTAATAATATGTTTAAAAACGGTTTCCGTTTTAGTAATGGTTCCCTTCCAGAAGTATCTTCTCTGGAAAGAATAGAAGTACTTAAAGGAAGCGCTGCCTTATTATTTGGAAATGTAGCCCCAGGAGGGATCTTGAATATGGTTACAAAAAAACCTTCTTTCAAGAGCGGCGGAGAAATTAGCATTCAAATGGGAAGCAATGCCTTCTACAAACCATCTATTGATCTTTATGGTCCTTTAAATAGTACTATCGCTTACCGATTCACAGGTTCATACGAAACCTCAGAAAGCTTTAGAGATGTTGTAAAAAAAGAACGTTATTATGTCAACCCATCGGTACTATTTAAAGTAAGTACCAAAACGGAAATTATATTGCAAGGAGATTATTTACGCGACGATTGGACTCCTGATTTTGGAACTGGAATGACTGGGAAAGAAATTGCTGATGTACCTAGAAACACTTATTTAGGTGCCACATGGTCTAACGGGCAAACAAGACAAACCAGCGTTTCAGGGTTAGTAAAACATGAATTTAACGACGACTGGAAATTAAACTTCAACTCTTCTTTTCAAAACTATAACAGAACATCAAAAGGTACAGAGCGTATCCAACCAACAGATGATGGCTACTGGGAAAGGCCATTAGGACAAAATAAAAACCTAGAACAAATACTTGGACAGCAAATCAGCTTACAAGGAAATTTCAATACTGGAAATATAAAACACCAACTATATACAGGTGTTGATTTTGAGAGTTCTTATGCTCAAGCATATACTTATAACTTCTCACCGAAAACTTATGGTAGCGGTAATATTTTTGATTTTGATAATTTTGATCAAGGTGGCGCCATTCCAGATGCAACAAATACCAAAATAGTAAAAACGGACACAAATCGTTTTGGAATTTATGCGCAGGATTTAATTTCGCTTACTGACAAATTCAAAGTGTTGGCAGGATTGCGTTGGTCATGGCAAGAAGCTCAAGCTGAAACTTATGATTTAACTAAAACGCCAACTACGGTTACAACTGATACAAAACGTATTGACCAAGCTTTTACTCCTAAGTTAGGGCTTGTATATCAACCTACTCAAGACATGGCCTTATTTGCTAGTTACTCTAATTCTTTTACTCCAAACTCTGGTACAACGATCGACCTAAAAGTAATTAAACCTTCTTTAATTGACCAATATGAATTGGGAATCAAAAAAGATTTCTGGCAAGGAGTGTTGAGTACTAACATCACCTTGTACCAAATTGAAAATAGCAACTTAGCCCAAACTGCCGAATTTAAAGCAGATGGATCAAACAATACTGATTCAAGTATAAAAGTCTTAAGTGGAGCTACAAAAAGTAAAGGAGTAGAACTGGATATCACGGCTCGACCTACTGAAGGTCTGCGCTTAATGGCAGGATATAGTTATAATGACATGCGCTACACAAAAACTTCAGGTGGTAACGGAAGCTTTATTGTAGGAGACCGTCTAGCAAGAACACCAGCAAACACGGCTAACCTAAGCTTCTTCTACACCTTGCCATCAGGAATATTAAAAGGACTCTCAATTGGATCATCAGCAAATTACATAGGAAATCGTGTAGCTGGATGGAACAACCAAATCTTAATTGACCCAGATACTCAAGTTGCGACTCTTAGAGATAGACAAGTACCAATAAATGATTACACTACTGTAGATATATCTGCCGGTTATGAATGGGGCAAATTCTCTGTGTTATGTAAATTATCTAACATAGGAAACGTATTAGACTATACCGTTCATGAAAACTACAGTGTAAACCCAATTGCGCCACGTCAAGTACTAACTTCCTTAAAATATAAATTTTAAAACAAACTATTTAAAAAAGTTTTTTCTAAATGACCACTTATTGAAAAACAGAGAAAAGTTTTTTCTTTTATAAATAGGAATATATTATTTTCGCAAATACAAATTCAACACTTACAATGAAAAAAAAGACCTTCAGAAATTTACATAGAGATTTAGGTTACTTCTATATTGGACTCATCGTTTCCTTTGCTTTATCAGGACTTATGATGAATCACCGCGACATGTGGCATCCTGAAAAATATACAACTGAGACTAAACTTATTGAAGTTACCCTGCCCAAAGAGAGCGAAATCAATGAAGAATTTGCTAAAGATTTAGGTACGAAACTAGGAATAGACGACAAGTTTCGCCGTCACAATGTTAAAAAAGGAAACCTGAAAATTTCATTTGAAAAACATGATGTCGAAATAGACATGAAAACTGGCAAAGGTGAAATCGTTTCTTTCTTAAAAACACCAATCATTAGTCAGTCGATGAGTCTGCACAAAAACACTTCTAATTTCTGGATTTATTATTCAGATATTTTCGCCCTAAGTCTAATCATCATTGCTCTAAGCGGAACAATAATGGTAAAAGCAGGTAAATTTAGTTGGAAACAGCGTGGATGGAAACTAGCAGTAGCGGGAATCCTATTTCCATTAATTTTCTTGTTCTTATTAGCTTAAGAAGAGAGAATAAGGCATAAAAAAACCGTAATAACGCATGCGTTATTACGGTTTTTTTGTTTTTAACTATTTAAAATATACCTTAAATTTCTTGGTTCATTTTGATTTCGTTCTCATTAAGTAATGCTGAAAGATTAGCATACTGATTGGGCTCATATTTTTCAATACCACTTTCATACCATTTTGAAATTACATTAATTTGATTCGCTGTGTAGCCATCAGCATCGATATCAAAACCTAACATACCAGCGATGAGAAAGTCTTCTAAAATTTTTTCAGTCACAATTCGTTGCGGAATTCCGAAACAAATTAAACCATTCATGTTTTCATAATCTAACCGTCCGGATTTAAAACCCGCACTAAATGCAGTATCCGTATTACCTTCAGATGATTCATGTGGATTTAAACCCATTGAATATCCGTCAAGATAGCCTATCCTATAAGTAGAACTAAATATTTCTTTCATATGTTTATTAATGTGGTATTTAACAATATAAGGACAAAAATATATAACAATATGTCCGAAATAACACATAAATCGTTTAAAGGGAAAAATACCCTTTGAAATACAATGGCGATGTCGTTCGTCGATAAAAATACTTGATATCATTGTACTTAAAATTTTAGATTAAAACACTTGTGCTCTTTTCTTATAACAAAGCACTCTCTAGAGTTCCGTCTACAAATTTCTCGTTTTACAGTTTTAATTAAATACGTATCTAAGTAATTTACTATAATAGATTGTGCAAATGGTATTATATAAACATAAAACTATTCTCAAAATTTAAATTAACCAAACTATCAAAATCAGTGTTACCATATCTTTATTTATTGTAGTTTCGTTTACCGTAAATTCATGCATTAAATATTGAACAAAGGTTTAGCCACACTTTTCTAAAACTAAAATTAAGTGAAAAAGATAATAATTATAATTGGACTTTTATTGCTCACTATCTCTTCGTGTTCAACAGACGAAACTGATATACCAACTAAAGAAAATAGTAAACCACTGCTCAAAACAATTGAAGTGATAAATACTACAAATGGTTCAACAACAGTGTTCACTTATAACGGATACAAAATCATCCAAGTTACCAGTAATCTTTATATTGGAGTTTATAAAATCATTTATACATATACTGGAGATTATATTACAAAAGAAGACGGATACATCAATGACCAGCTTATTGTGAGCACTGAATATACGTATGAGAGTAACAAGTTAAAAACTGTAATTTATAAAGACACGAATAGCGGAACAATTTTTCCGGCTATGAATCAAAATAAGTTAGTTTACACTTATCAGCCTGATAATACCGTAGATATTGGTATCTATTCTTATTCTCTCAATAATTGGGAGTTAGTTGCTCCATACCCTAAAATGAAAATTTATTTTAAAGACGGGAACATTGTAAAAAGAGAAAAGTTCAATACTGACGGAATGATTTCATCAACCATAATATATGAGTATGACACGAAACCTAATAAATACGCCAACATAATAGGATTCGATAAATTATTTTTCACAGGTTCGTTTACAAATAATTTTAATCGACATTTCAACATTCAAGACTTAAATAACGTCAACAACATCATTCGCAATGAATCAGACACCTATAAATACAATTATAACTCCGATGGTTTTCCAATAGAACAAATTAACACCTATTTTTCAAGTCCTAGTAGAAGCCCTATTGGAGAAAAAAAATACACTTACTATTGAATCTAAAACTTATTTATATATAAAACCCCAATATTGAAATTCAATATTGGGGTTTTTTTATGTTTTTAATCAACTTATTTCAATCCAGCTAAACTTTGCTCGATTGTTTCAATTTTAGCTAAAGCATCTGCTTCTTTTTGTCTTTCATTTGCCAAAACTTTCTCAGGAGCTCCGTTTACAAATTTTTCATTAGACAATTTTCCTTGTACTGATTTCAGGAAGCCTTTTGTATAATTTAATTCCGTAGTTAATTTTGCAATTTCTTCTTCTACGTTAATGTTTCCAGTAATCGGAATAAAATATTCATTCGATTTTACTCTAAACGATAAAGCACCGTCCACTTTTTCAGAAACATATTCTAATGCAGTAATGTTTCCTAACTTGGTCACAACCGAATCAAAATAAGTAGAAGCGGAATCATTATTAATCGCTTTTAATTCAATCGCGTCTTTGAAAGGAATATTCTTGTCTTTACGAATGGTTCTAATTCCAGAAATCACTTCTGCAGCATTTTCAAAATCAGCAATTAGAGTAGCATTAAAAGGTTTTAATTCTGGCCAAGTTGAAACGATCAATGCCTCTTCTGGAGTTCTCTTAGCTAATATCTGCCAGATTTCCTCAGTCAAGAATGGCATAAACGGATGCAATACTTTTAGATTATTTTCAAGCATTTCTATTGCTTTGGCAAAAGTAACACTATCAATAGGCTGCTGGTATGCTGGCTTGATCATTTCAAGGAACCAAGAACAGAAATCATCCCATACTAATTTATACGTTCCCATTAAAGCTTCTGATATTCTATATTTTTCGAAATTGTCTTCGATTTCCAAAAGGGTTTGTTGCAACTTAGCTTCATACCATTCGATAGCTACCTTTGAAGATTCTGGCTGCGGAATAGTATCAGATACTTCCCATCCTTTTATCAATTTGAAAGCATTCCAAATTTTATTAGTAAACCCTTTTCCTTGGTTGCATAATTCCTCATCAAACATGATGTCATTCCCTGCAGAAGCACTTAACAGTAATCCTACACGAACTCCATCAGCACCAAATTTCTCAATCAAATCAAGTGGATCTGGTGAGTTCCCTAATGATTTAGACATTTTACGTCTTTGCTTATCCCGAACTAATCCTGTTAAATACACATTTGTAAATGGTTTTTTACCCGTATACTCATATCCTGCAATAATCATTCTCGCTACCCAAAAAAACAAAATGTCCGGTCCGGTAACTAAATCATTTGTTGGATAATAATATTTAAAGTCTTCACTTTCTGGATCCATTATTCCTCCAAAAACAGACATTGGCCACAGCCAAGAAGAAAACCAAGTATCTAATGCATCAACATCTTGAGTTAGGTTTTGGTTTGTTAGGTTTTGGTTATTAGTTCTTACCTTAGCTAAAACTAATGCTTCTTCGATTGATTCAGCTACAACAAAATCTTCTTTCCCATCTCCATAGAAATAAGCAGGAATTTGTTGTCCCCACCATAATTGACGAGAAATATTCCAATCGCGAATATTATTCAACCAGTGAGCGTAAGTGTTCTCAAAACGTTTAGGATGCAATTTAATATCTCCGTCCACTAATACAGATTGTATTGCTGGTTTTACTAAATCTTCCATTTTTAAGAACCATTGATCTGATAATCTTGGTTCGATAACTGCTTTGGTTCTTTCAGAAGTTCCTACTTTATTCAAGTGTATTTCTGTTTTTGCAAGTGCACCAATTGTTTCTAATTCTAATGCAACTTCTTCACGAACTACAAAACGGTCTTTTCCTTGGTAATGCAAACCAAAACTATTCATTGTTGCATCTTCATTGAAGATATCAATAATTTCTAAGTTATGTTTTTCTCCAAGAGTTTTATCATTCATATCGTGAGCAGGAGTCACTTTCAAACATCCTGTCCCAAATTCGATATCTACATATTCATCTTCAATAATAGGAATCACACGACCGCAAATAGGTACAATCGCTTTTTTTCCTTTTAGATGAGCAAAACGTTCGTCATTTGGATTGATACAAATCGCACTATCTCCAAAAATTGTTTCCGGACGCGTTGTCGCAATAGTCAAGAAGTATTCGCTTCCTTCAATTTTGTATTGTATGAAATATAATTTCCCTTGTCTTTCTTCAAAAATAACTTCTTCATCAGATAAAGTCGTTTTAGCTTCTGGATCCCAGTTTACCATTCGGTATCCGCGATAAATCAGTCCTTTGTTATATAAATCAACAAAAGAACGAATTACAGATGCTGACATGTCAGGATCCATAGTAAACTTAGTACGTTCCCAGTCACATGAAGCTCCTAGCTTTTTTAACTGCTCTAGAATTACACCACCATATTTGTCAGTCCAATCGTAAGCGTGTTTTAAAAACTCCTCACGAGTTAAATCCGATTTATTAATTCCCTCTGCTTTCAGTTTAGCAACAACCTTAGCTTCGGTAGCAATAGAAGCATGATCCGTACCAGGAACCCAGCAAGCATTAAAGCCCTTTAGACGTGCTCTTCGGATCAAGACATCTTGAATCGTATTGTTTAACATGTGTCCCATGTGTAAAACTCCAGTAACGTTTGGAGGAGGGATTACAATGGTATATGGCGTTCTGTGGTCTGGCTCAGAGTGAAAATAATTATTTTCCATCCAGTAGTCATACCATTTATCTTCAATAGTCTTGGCGTCAAATTGTGCGGGAATTGTCATAAAAAGCAACTGTTAAAACCAAAATTAAACTTTGGTCTGATATTTGTAATTCATATAGGGAACAAAAGTAAATAATTAAGTACACTATAAAAAGAGAAATAAAAATTTGTGCTTTAATTAAAAGAAACTAAATTTACTTTTTATCTATAAAAAAAATCTTATGAAAAAAATAGCAACAATAATAGCGGTCGTATTCTTTACAAGTATTGGATTTTCGCAGAACGGGGCTAAAATTGAATTCAAAGCGGAAAACAACACTATTGATTACGGAACCATAACTAAAGGAAAAGATAATGGTGTTCGAGTATTTGAATTTACGAATACTGGTACTACCCCACTAATTATATATTCTGTTCAATCTACTGCTAGTTCTACTATCCTATCTAAACAAACCGATACTATTTTACCTGGGAAATCAAGTAAGATTGAAGTGAAGTATAACATGGCTGTAGGGCCTATCAGAAAAACGATTACAGTAGAATCTAATGCTGTCAATTATGACGAAGGTAGAGTTCCTTTAAAAATTAAAGGAGATGTAATCGCTAATTAGTATTAGTTACCTTAAAAAATTAAAACGTTCCTTGATAATTATTTCAAGGAACGTTTTTCGTTTTACAAAATATCTATAAGTTGGAATCTAAATTTAAGCAGTTGCTTCTCTCTTTCTATTTCTATGGTTATCCATTTCTCCTCTTCTGATCTTAAGAGTGAATTGATCTTTTGTAGAGAATATTTATAGGCAGGATTCCTATTTATGGAAATAATCACATCTCCTTTTTGTAAGCCACTATTTTCAGCCGGTGAATTTTTTCTAATATTGGCTATTTCAAAAATAGGCTTTAATTGAAACTTGTATTTTAAATTAGTAGCGCTTCTTTCCCTACTGGTATCCAGATGGTCTACCGTTATCGGAAAAGCTTGCAACTGTACTGTCTCCTGAATCCATTGCACGCCAGAATGTCGTATTTCAATTCCACTTTTATTGTAAACAAATGGAGCTGAATAGTGTCTATTCTTCCTTAAATACAAAAATTCATTTGGGTAGTCAAAAATGACTGAGAATCTCCTTAGAATTTCTCCTCCAACCGAACCCACCCGATCTGGAACCATGGTTACGTGTTTTATCGAACTGGAATCTGGAAAAGCTATTATAGGTTTGAAAAATTTAAAGTCTGAAATAAAAAATTCAGCAATTCGCGCTCTTTTTCCTTCTACATCACCGCTAAAACCTTTACCTAAATAGTCATCAAAATTAATTATTGGAACATGTATTTTATCCGAAACATTTTGAAAAAGCCATATCGCATCGCTGTTTCCAACATCTACAAGTAATTTTGCGGCAAACCTACTGGAATCAATAACAACATTAGCATTTAGATATGGTTTTGATTTTTCAATAGTAATAGGCACTTTTTTATATCTTCTTTCTATCCATTTTCTGTTTCTCCGACTGTCTTCATAAAAAACAACTTTTCTTTTTTCGTAATTAATTTCGAGTAAATTATTCTTAAAGAAAGGTGACCCGATAATTCCATTTACCGGAATTCCAATGTGCGAGGACAAACTAAAATCCTTATCGACGATTACATATAGAAGATGATTACGGGATTCCATTCCTTTAACCTCCAATAGATTTCCAGCAGATTTCAAACCGTCAATAGCCTCATCACTACCTAAACCCCGCAAAGTGATTTTTTGAATATTTTTAAGATTGAGGTCACTTTCCTCTTCTAAACTAAATAGGATCGTCTCTTTTACTCCAGAATCCACTAAAAAAGTCAACTCTACCCCGTTCACATTTATGGGAATAAATACTAGGTTATTAATTAATTTAAAAGGAATACTTATTTTCTTAACCTCTTTTTTAAATCGAAATCCACCCTGTGCCGAAATAGTGAGGGCGTAAATGAAAAGGAGAAAAAATAAGATTCGTTTTTTCATAGAGTAACATTTCTATAAATTTACTGAAAAAACTAAAGAATATTCCACATTTAACAATAAATAGGCTAGATAGCTTATTTAGTTCAAAAAAAAAATCGCAAATTTGCATTTCAACAATTACTATCATGCCAAAAATATCGAACAAGGGTACACAAATGCCTGAATCTCCAATACGTAAATTAGTTCCATTTTCTGAAATTGCAAAGAAAAAGGGAAATAAAGTATATCACTTGAATATCGGACAACCGGACATTAAGACACCTGAGGTGGCTATGAATGCGGTTAAGAATTTTGATATTAAAGTATTAGAATACAGCCATTCAGCTGGATTTGAAAGCTACAGAACTAAATTATCTCAATTTTATAAAAATCAAGGATTGACTATCGATTTTGAGGACATCATCATTACAACAGGTGGATCAGAAGCTTTGCTTTTTGCAATGGGAAGCACTATGGATCCAGGAGATGAGATCATCATCCCAGAACCATTTTATGCTAATTATAATGGTTTTTCTACTGCATCAGGAGTTAATGTAGTTCCAGTTATTTCATCAATTGATACTGGTTTTGCACTACCTCCAATAGCTGATTTTGAAAAACTAATTACGCCAAAAACAAAAGCAATCCTTATATGTAATCCAGGAAACCCAACCGGTTATTTGTATTCGAAAGAGGAAATGATGCAGCTTGCTGACTTAGTAAAAAAACACGATCTGTTCTTAATCGCTGATGAAGTTTACAGAGAGTTTACTTATGACGGAGATATTCATTATTCTGTAATGAACATTCCTGGACTGGAAGAAAATGCTATCATGATTGATTCTGTATCCAAAAGATACAGTATGTGTGGTGCAAGAATTGGTTGCATTGTTTCAAAAAACAAGGAATTAATGGCTGCTGCAATGAAATTTGCTCAAGCAAGACTGAGTCCGCCAACATTTGCTCAAGTAGCTAGTGAAGCAGCTCTTGATACACCTCAAAGTTATTTTGATGAAGTAATCTCAGAGTATAGAGAACGTAGAGATACACTTATCGCAGAGCTTCATAAAATTGAAGGTGCAAAAGTAGCAACTCCAAAAGGAGCTTTCTATTGTATCGCTGAACTTCCTATTGAAAATGCTGATGATTTTGCAAGATGGCTTTTAGAAAGTTACGACCTTGATGGAGAAACAGTAATGGTTGCACCAGCAGCTGGGTTTTACTCTACTCCTGGAGTAGGTTTAAACCAAGTTAGAATTGCTTATGTTTTAAAGAAAGAAGAATTAATTAGAGCAGTACAAATACTTAAAGAAGCAATTGTCGTTTATAATGCAAAGTAATTAGCACTACAACTTCACAATAAAAGAGACTATATCTCTATAAAAATAGAGGTATAGTCCTCATAATTAAATCAATACCCTACAACGGCAATAACCAATAAAGTTATTGCCGTTTGTTTTTAATACAAAATCGTAAAAAGTCCTTTACTTAATCACTATGTTAAAGCGATCATTAATTATTAAAAGGGATGGAAATTCTTTAGTATTTATTAATTATCTTTACGCCTTAAATATATACACCCACTATAATAGTAGCTTTTAATGAAACATAATGAAGAAATTCATGACGAAATAGGAGATAATCATATTGGTTCATGCGCAACAAATCCTTTACGAGAAGACGCTTTTGATATTACTGATGACGAAAAAATAGAAAGCATAAAAAAAGATGTTGAAAGTATCCTGCTTACACTTGGGATGGATTTGACTGATGACAGCATTAAAGGCACACCTAATCGTGTCGCTAAAATGTTTGTAAAAGAAATTTTTGGAGGATTGAATCCTGCAAGAAAACCAAAAGCATCTACATTCGACAATAATTACAAATACGGCGAAATGTTAGTTGAAAAAAACATTATCGTTTACTCTACTTGTGAGCATCATTTATTACCGATTATAGGAAGAGCACATGTTGCTTATATCTCTAATGGAACTGTAATTGGGCTTTCAAAAATGAATCGAATTGTTGAATACTATTCTAAAAGACCGCAGGTGCAAGAGCGCTTAACGATGCAAATCGTTCAGGAATTACAAAATGCTTTAGGTACAAAAGACGTTGCCTGCGTTATTGACGCAAAACATCTTTGTGTAAATTCAAGAGGAATCAGTGACATCGAAAGTAGCACAGTCACTTCTGAATTTGGCGGAAAATTTAAAGAACCTCAAGCTCGCAGAGAGTTTTTGGATTATATTAAATTAGAAACAAAGTTCTAACGTAATTTATTCCTTATTTACCCACAATTCCTTAGCCCTGATTGAAGTGGAAATCCTTTTTGTTTTTTCTTAAAAATAAAAAGATTGAAGCGGAAAGCAGGAAACAGCTCCTAAAAAAACAAACATGCCTTTATATACTACCCAGAAGTTAAAAATATACAATTCTCTTTCAGGAGAGAAAGAAACATTCGTACCTATTCATGAAGGCAGCATAGGTATGTATGTATGCGGGCCAACGGTTTACAGCAATGTTCACCTTGGAAACGTGCGAACTTTTATGTCATTTGACATTATATTCAGATACTTACTACATTTAGGATATAAAGTGCGCTATGTACGAAATATTACTGATGTAGGACATATTGTGGACGATGCAGAAGATGGAGAGGATAAAATTGCAAAAAAAGCACGTTTAGAGCAATTAGAGCCGATGGAAGTTGTGCAACGCTATACTGTTGACTTTCATGAAATTTTGAAAGCTTTTAATTTTTTACCTCCAAGTATCGAGCCGACAGCAACTGGACATCTTATTGAACAAATTGAGATTATAAAAACAATTATCGACAAAGGAATTGGATATGAAGCGAATGGCTCTGTCTATTTTGATGTCGTTAAGTTTAATGAAACCAATCATTACGGTCGTTTAAGCGGTCGAAATATTGAAGATATGCTTGCTAATACCCGTGATCTTGACGGACAAACTGACAAAAGAAATCCACAGGATTTTGCACTTTGGAAAAAAGCCGAGCCACAGCATATTATGCGCTGGCCTTCTCCATGGAGCGAAGGTTTTCCTGGTTGGCATTTAGAATGTACAGCCATGAGTACGAAATACCTAGGGAATCATTTTGATATTCACGGTGGTGGAATGGATTTAAAATTCCCTCATCATGAATGTGAAATCGCACAAAACGAAGCTTGTACCGGTCAAACGCCAGTTAATTACTGGATGCACGCCAACATGCTGACTTTGAACGGTAAAAAAATGGCTAAATCAACCGGAAATAATATTTTACCGAGAGAAATCTTAACAGGAGAAAACTCGATCTTAAGTAAAGCCTTTCCTGCTTCGGTAGCACGATTCTTTATGTTACAAGCACACTACAGAAGCATCCTTGATTTTTCTGATGATGCTATTGTTGCAGCAGAAAAAGGATATAAAAGACTGATGGAAGCCTTAGCTACTTCAAAACAGATAAGCGCAAGCCCAAGCAGTACGCTAGACATTGCTAGCTGGAAACAATCCTGCTACGATGCTATGAATGATGATTTTAATTCCCCTATTTTAATCGCACAATTATTTGAAGGAGTTCGCTTTATTAATCTATTAAATGATGATAAAGAAACCTTAAATGCAGTTGATTTAGAAAACTTATCTTCAACAATGAATGCCTTTATATTTGATGTGTTGGGACTAGAAGACGAAAAAATAGCAGACGGTAATAATGATAAACTGGAAGCAGTTGTAAACATGCTTATAGGAATGAGAAATCAAGCTAGAGCAGATAAAAACTTTAAACTTTCTGACCAAATAAGAGATCAATTGATTGCCTATGGAATTCAATTGAAAGATGGAAAAGAGGGAACTACTTTTAGTGTTTAATGATCTTTTTTTAGTGATCAGCTAAGAAATTCAAATACTAAATATCTAAAATATGATTTCAAAAATCCTCATATTTCCTTTTGTAGTATTAGTTCGCTTCTATCAAGTTGTGCTTTCACCACTTATGCCAGCAACCTGCAGGTTTGCGCCCACTTGCTCTTCTTATATGATTGAAGCGTTGCAAGTTCACGGTTTGTTTTATGGCGGATTTCTAGGTGTTAAACGAATTTTAAGTTGCCACCCTTGGGGTAAAACCGGCTATGACCCAGTTCCTGAAAAAAAGTGCAATCATCAAGACAATAATCCCTAAGTAAAATTGTGATATCTGACTCTTAAATAGCACAAGAAAATAAGGCATAACTTCAATATACTATTGAAACTCAAAACAAAAAATGTATTTTTACATCAAATAAAAAATAATGACACACGCTTTAAACATAGTTTGGAACCCATCAGAAGGTATTGATTTAGGTTTTTTTATAATCCGTTTCTACAGCCTAATGTTTGTAATTGCATTTGGACTGGGTTGGTACATCATGAAAAACATATTCGAACGCGAAGGAGAATCCATTGAGAAACTAGATTCTCTTTTTATATGGACTGTTCTTGCTACCTTACTAGGAGCCCGTTTAGGTCACGTATTTTTTTACGACTGGGAATATTTTCGAAATCATTTAATCGAAATTCTTTTACCGATTAGAGAAAATATTAACGGTGAATTATTTGGCTTTATTTCTGGCTGGGAATTTACAGGATTTCAAGGGTTAGCAAGTCATGGTGCTGCTATTTCAATTATAATAGCTATGTATTACTTTAGTAAAAAAGTACTACAAAGACCGCTGCTTTGGATTTTAGACCGAGTGGTAATTGCAGTTGCCAGTGGTGCTATTTTTGTAAGGTTGGGTAATTTTTTCAATTCTGAAATTATAGGAAAACAAACAAGCTCTCCTTTTGGAATAAAGTTTGTTCGTGATCAATTTAGTCCTAGAGATGCCGTAAATGCAACACAGATACCAACTCCAAATGAAGCTTATCAAGCTATTGCAACTAATCCACAGTTTGCTAATTTACTAGAACAAGTTCCTGCCAGACACCCTGCTCAATTATATGAAGCATTTTGTTATGTTTTTGTTTTTGCAATATTGTTTTTCTTGTATTGGAAAACAGAAGCCAGACAAAAATCTGGGTTTTTATTCGGACTTTTTCTAGTACTATTATTTTCCGTACGTATCGTTGTAGAGTTTGTCAAAGAAAGTCAGGGTGGATTTGAAAGCTCCTTAGGATTACTTTCTACAGGTCAATGGCTAAGTATCCCATTTATTCTTATCGGGCTCTATTTTATTTTTACAGCGGAAAAACCAGTAAAGATATAAGTCCTAATTTTAAAGTGAAATTAAAACATATCATAAAAAAAAAGCTTCCTAATAAGGAAGCTTTTTTTATTTTATCTCTTTAACGAAAAGTGAGATTTAAATTTCTTAAGTATGTCATTTTCTCTGTATTCGACAACGAACCAATAATCATTTCCTGGCATTGGACGACCGTTATAGGTACCGTCCCAACCTGTACCGTCAGGCGTAATCTCTTTTAATAATTTACCATATCGGTCAAATATGTGAATTTTAGAACTCACATCATCTTGTAGCTCATATATATTCCATCTGTCATTATAACCATCTGCATTAGGGGTAAAATACTTTGGATACCCAATCACTAGAATGTTTGTTCTTACTATCGGCACACTACATCCACCTTCATCGATAACGGTAACCGTATGATATCCCGAAGAAACATATTCGAATATTGGACTCTCTTGAAACGGCCCATCATCCAATTGATATAGATACTTACCACCAGATGCTATCGCTATTATAGTAACTACTTGATTTTCGGCAAAAGCCTCAGTAACGGTCCACTGAAAGTCTGTTAAAGTGTTAGATGGTATTACGGTGACAACTATAGTTTCCGGGTTAGCACATTGATTTGAGTCTGGCGTAAAAATATACGAACCAGTATTCATGTTATTAACTACAGCTGGAGACCAAGTTCCTTTAATTCCGTTAGGAGATGTCGTTTGTAAGACAGGAGGAACACTACCTGAACAAATTGCAAAAGAGTTAAATCCAGGACTAATTCGAAGGTTAACAGTAACATTCAATGTTTGGTTTGTGGCGCATTGATTCGCATTAGGAGTGAAGACATAACTTCCGCTTGCCGTATTGCTAATTGTAGCTGGTGCCCAGGTACCTGATACTCCATTTGGAGAAGCCACGTTATTATCTAAAATAGGCGCTGCCGTTCCTTCACAAAAAGAAGCTATAGCAGGAAAATTAGGAACTGTTCTAGGTGTAATTGTCACAGGAAGCGTTTGCTGAGTGGCACATTGACCAGCAGTAGGTGTAAAAACATATGAACCGCTAGTGGTATTATTTATGGCTGCAGGTGCCCATGTACCTATAATTCCATTAGGTGAAGTAGTCGCTAAAACCGGCACTGGATTTCCGGTACAGATAGCTCCAATTGAAGCAAAATTAGGAGCAACATTTGCTTGAACTGTTATTGTAGCAGTCGTTTTTGTTGCAACTACACATTGCCCTGCATTAGCTGTAAAAGTATAGGTAACGGGTCCTAAAACTGAAGTATTAACTGTGCTAGGGTTCCAAGTTCCTGATATTGATGGTGTATTATTAGAATTTAAAGGAAGAACAGGAGCCGCAGCATTCTGACACACAGTGGTCGGAATGCTTGTGAAAGTCGGTGTTGCTCTTGGCGTCACAGTAATGGCGAGCGTCTGTGTCAAGGCGCACGGAAAAGTAGTAGGATTTGGAGTAAATAAATAACTACCACTAGCGGTGTTACTAACCGTTGCTGGAGACCAAGTTCCAGTAATCCCATTTGGTGATGTATTCCCTAATACAGGTGCAGGATCTCCAGAGCAAAAAGGAGCAATCTGCGCAAAATTTGGGGTTACAGTTGAAGTTCCACAAGGCACACTACAAGTTAAAGTAGCAGTAGCGCAAGGTGAAGTTGCCGAAGACAATATCATTGTAGCTTTTTGCCCTGGTGCCATTCCAAATACTTCCTGATGGGAAACTCCTGTTGTACCAGACCCAGAGCCCCCTCCTTCAATCATATATGTATAATTATAAGTGTTACTACCTAAAGCAGCGTTATTGGACCAATCAAAAAATACTGAAGTTGTTGTGGTAGCTTGCGTAGGATCGCATCTAAAGTTAAGAATAACAGCGCCGTTATCAGCGACAACATTTACTACAATTACAGCTCTTGGACTCTCCCCAGTGCCGTCTACTTGGCTTACATAATAACTTGTTTGACCTACTGCGGTAGTTGACGGAGTTGGAGCTACTGCAGAAGGACTTCCTCCTGTTGCACTGGTTCCATACCAAACTAATGCAGCACCTGCCGAAGCTGTCGCTTTTAATGGTACAGCCGCTCCATTTAGGCAATAATAAATCGGTGAAATAACAGCTGGCGCAGCGGGGGGAACTATGAGTACAGCAACTGAATCAAAAGTATCTACTCTACTATAGCCATAAAGAGTCACATTGAATAAACATACTACTAATAAAAGATAAAGAAATGACCTGTGCTTTTTTTTCATTATACTTTAAGGTTTAATTTAAATCAATATTTAGTAAATATATAAAAATTGAGACTTTAATAAAATTAAATACCTACTTATTGTCAAGAGTAATTGGGATGAAACAGCGAATGCATTCTGTATTTCTTACAAAAACGAAAAATTACGATAGAGATACAGTTATAAAATCATAATGAAACAACAGAGCCCAACTTCAAATTAAGAGTGTCAAAACCAAAATTTACTTTTACAAGCCTGCATCAGAAAGTCGGCATAAATTGGCCAGACTTCCACTAATACATTATAAACTTTAGACACAATACCCACTGAAATTCTATATTAAAATACAGAAAAACTTACAAAAACCATTCTGTTTAAGTGTTCCTCATCACGGAGCCAACACTGTCAGAAAGACAATCTGAAATTGGTTTCGCTACATTAACGCTACAATTGACAATATAGTTTTAATGAATTTCACACTTCCGTATTCATTCTGTTTGTCTGGAACGTACAATATAGTTACCACTTCATTATTGTATTAATATCTATGTTTATATTCTACATAATCCATTTCAGGTTACATAAAAATTTCATACCCTAAGTTTTAACTTTCCTTCAGCAGATTATTAAGTTGCACATTAAAATAGCGACTTATATAGATATCGTTATCAACCCTACAGCACTACCACAATAAATACCAAGAGCAAAATCACACCCCTTCTCCTAAGTAAGTACCCACTAAAAGTAAAAAAGCGAATCCAATCAAAGAGTCTACTATTAGCCCTTATCTCCTTTATTTTAAAATTGGCATTCCATTTACTTAAGCATTACTAAATTGAATCAATATAAAACTAATTTAAAGTCAAAAAAAAAAGACCCAACTTACGTTGGGTCTTTTTAAAGTTATATAAAAACAACTACTAGCTTTCTTGATGTTGTTTTTCAATTAATTTTTTATCTTCTCTAGAGATTGTATCCACCAATACTGGAGTTGCAATAAATAATGAAGAATATGTTCCAACAATAATACCGATAAGCATTGCAAAGATAAATCCTCTAATAGATTCTCCTCCAAATACAAACATTATCGCCAATACACCAATCATCGTTAACGAAGTATTGATTGTTCTTGACATTGTTGAATTAATTGATTTATTTACGATTTCTGAGAAAGTACCTTTAGTGTTACCGTCTAAGAATTCACGAACCCTGTCAAATACAATTACAGTATCATTCATTGAATATCCAATAACAGTAAGGATTGCCGCGATAAAATGTTGGTCAATCTCCATACCGAAAGGCATAAACTTGTAGCATAAAGAATAAATTCCTAGTACAAATATAACATCATGCGCTACAGCTGCGATTGCGCCTAAACCATATTGCCATTTTCTAAAACTGATTAACAAATATAAGAATACAATTAGCATTGCTCCTAAAACTGCCCAGTATGCATTAGTTTTAATATCCTCAGCAACAGTAGGACCTACTTTCGATGCTTGTACAACGCCGTATTGTTTACCTGCGTATGCATTTACAAATTTATCATATGTTAAATCTGCAGAGAAATGTTGTTTTAAACTTTCAAACAACAATTTATTCACCTCTTGATCAGCCTCTACACCATGCTCTTCTACTTTATATTTAGTTGTGATTTTCAATTGATTATCATTACCAAATATTTTAACTTCAGCACTACCAAATACTTTAGTAAGTTCTTCTTTTACGATTCCCGCTTCAACTGGTTTTTCAAAACGCACTTGAAATGTTCTTCCTCCAACAAAATCAACACCTTGATCCAGTTTATTTGTTGCCAATGATATAACGCTCACAACAACTACAATTGCTGAAAACAAATAAGCCCATTTTTTAACTTTTAAGAAATCAAAATTGAAATTTGTAAAAAAGTTTTTAGAGAAATTAGTTACGAAAGTTAAATCAGCTTTTTTACCAATGTTTTTATCGATAAAGATTCTTGCAATAAAGATTGAAGTAAACAATGATGTTACAATACCAATTAACAATGTAGTTGCAAAACCTTTTATTGGTCCAGAACCAAAAATAAACAATACAGCACCGATTAAGATGTGCGTAACATTCGCATCAACAATAGATCGCATTGCTCCTGTCCAACTGTACGAAGATTTTACTGCTTCATCTAGTGATTTACCATCTCGTAATTCTTCTTTGGCTCTTTCATAGATAATAATATTAGCATCTACCGCCGTACCCATTGTCAAAACGATACCTGCAATACCAGGCAATGTAAGAACTGCTCCTAAACTTGCAAGGATTCCAAAAAGGAATAGTAAGTTAACTGCCAATGCAATATTAGCATACCAACCCGCTTTACCATAATAAACCATCATCCAAAGTGATACTAAAAGCAAACCTACAATAGCAGAGTTTGTACCATTATCGATCGCTTCTTGACCTAAGGATGGCCCTACTACTTCTGACTGAACTATATCCGCAGATGCAGGAAGTTTACCAGCTCTTAGTACGTTAGCTAAATCTTTAGTTTCTGTAACGTCAAACGATCCAGAGATTTCAGATCTACCACCTGAAATAGGTCCGCTAGATACACCTGGAGCAGAATATACGATATCATCAAGAACGATAGCAATATTGCTTTTTTGTGTGTATGCTCTACCTGTTAATTCTTCCCAAGCTTTTGCTCCTTGTCCGTTCATTTGCATAGAAACAGAAGGCTTTCCTAACTGGTCAAATGAATCTTTAGCGTCAGTTACAACTCCACCGCTCATCGCAGCGATATTGTCTCTATTCCCTTTCAAAGCATATAATTCTACTGCTTCAACATCTTTATCTTTAGCGTCTTTTATTGTTGTAAGTTTTCCCCAAACAAATTTCGCATAGCGTTGATCTGCAGCTAATAAATTTTTAACATCTTGTCTTTTAAAATATCCATTTACTGTTGCAGTATCTTTTGGAGAGAAAAGACCTAAAACTGGTCCACCACCTTGAGCAATAATTTTGTCAAGTAAAGGATTGTTTCCTTTTTTAGTAGTAGCTGAATCTTTCCCATCTGCTAGTAAAGCACTCAAAGAATCTTTAACAACTGGTTTTGACTCTACAGTAGTAATTTCGGTTTTTTTCAATGCCTCATTTGCAGCCATTAAGAAATTACCCATTTCTTCAATTTTGTACGTTTCCCAGAACTCTAATTGAGCAGTACTTTGCAATAATTTTTTAATTCTGTCTACATCTTTAGCACCAGGAAGCTCAACAAGGATTCTTCCAGACTCTCCTAATTTTTGAATGTTAGGTTGCGTAACTCCAAATTTATCAATTCTTTTTCTAAGTACTCCAAAAGCACTTTCTACAGATTCGTCAACTTTTCTTTTGATTACTTTTTCAACTTCTGCGTCAGTCATTTGAAAATCTACTCCACCTTCTCCTTGCAAACTTCTGTTTGCAAAAATATCTGGCGAAGCTAATTTTACAGTTCCTTTTGAATTTGCAGCAAAAGCATCAAAAAACTTGTCTAAATAAGATTTGTTCCCTTCTAAATCAGCTGTAGCATCTGCTAAAGACTTATTAAATACAGGGTTTTTAGAATTATTAGATAATCCTTTCAATATATCTTTAACAGAGATTTGAAGTATTACATTAATACCTCCTTCTAAGTCAAGACCTTTGTTGATTTGCTTATCACTTACTTCATTGAAGGTGAAATTTGTAAATCCAAGGTTAAATACGCTTTCCTTACCTATGGAATCCAAATATTTTGTTTCTTTTTCAGAATTACCTGCAGCATAAGCTTTGGCATCATTTTTTACTTTGCTTGCGACAAAAGTGAAAGAAAGTTGGTAAATACTCACCAATGCAAATAGAATTGCGAAAAATTTAATAAGTCCTTTATTCTGCATTATTACTAAAAATTAATTATTTTATATTTATTTGTTTATTTTCAACCCTTATAAAAGAACCCCTGACCACGATTTCGATTCTAAAAAAGAAAATCAAGAATTATATTATTTTTTTTTAACCGAGCAAATATATAATTAAGGTTAAGATTAACCAATTTATTTATTAATTAATCTCAAAAAAAAGACTGCTAAAGTGCAGTCTTCTTTATTATATAAGATATTAATTAGTCTAAAATCGATTTAAGCGCATCGTTCATTGCTCGAACGGCAACTGCACTTTTAGCAAACACGGCCTTTTCCTTATCATTCAACTCAATTTCAATAATTTCTTCAACACCATTTTTACCTATTATACAAGGTACACCGATGCAAATATCATTTTGCTCGTATTCCCCTTCAACAAAAACAGAACAAGCAATCATTTTCTTTTGGTCATTCAAAATACTATCCACCAAATAAGCAACTGATGCTCCTGGCGCATACCAAGCTGACGTTCCTAAAAGACCTGTAAGCGTAGCTCCTCCCACCATAGTATCAGCAGCTACTTTTTCTAAAGCCTCTTCTGAAAGAAATTGAGATACTGGAATTCCATTGTAAGACGCTAAGCGTGTCAAAGGAATCATTGTAGTATCACCATGTCCTCCTATAACCATTGCAGAAATATCATTAGCCGGTTTTCCCAAAGCCATTGACAAATATGTTCTAAAACGAGAGCTATCAAGAGCTCCACCCATTCCTATAATTCTGTTTTTTGGCAATCCAGTAGACTTTAAAGCCAAATACGTCATTGTATCCATTGGATTTGAAACCACTACTATAATAGCATTTGGCGAATGAACTAGTACATTTTCAACAACCGTTTTTACGATTCCTGCATTAATTCCTATCAATTCTTCACGAGTCATTCCTGGTTTTCTAGGAATCCCAGAAGTAATAACTACCACACTACTATCAGCGGTTTTAGAATAATCATTAGTAACACCAGAAACTCTGGTATTAAATCCTGTATTTGTAGCACATTGCATAATATCTAACGCTTTACCTTCTGCAAAACCTTCTTTAATATCTAATAATACTACTTCACTTGCAATTCCTCTATAAGAAATTACGTCTGCACAAGTTGCTCCTACATTTCCTGCTCCTACAATAGTAACTTTCATCTTTATATATGTGTTTCTGGTTAGTTAGTTGATTCTTATAATTTAGTTATGCGTCAATATTCGCATAAACAGCATTCTTTTCAATAAATTCTCTTCTTGGTGGTACTTCATCCCCCATTAACATAGAGAAAACTCTGTCCGCTTCAGCTAAACTATCAATAGTTACCTGACGCAAGGTTCTGAAACTTGGATCCATCGTAGTTTCCCACAATTGCTCTGCATTCATTTCCCCAAGACCTTTATAACGTTGAATACCTGCGCTTCCACCCATTCTTTCATTGGCCTGATCACGTTGAAGATCATTCCAAGCGTATTCTTTCTTATTTCCTTTTTTAACTAAATATAAAGGCGGTGCAGCTATGTAGACATGCCCCTCTTCGATTAGTTCCTTCATAAATCTGAAGAAAAATGTTAATATTAAAGTGGAAATGTGGCTACCATCGACATCGGCATCACACATAATAATTACTTTATGGTAACGCAACTTAGAAATGTTCAATGCTTTACTGTCCTCTTCAGTACCTATAGTAACTCCAAGTGCTGTAAATATATTTCTAATCTCTTCGTTTTCAAAAACTTTATGGTGCATTGCTTTCTCCACGTTCAAAATTTTACCACGTAATGGCAAAATAGCTTGAAAAGCACGGTCACGACCTTGTTTAGCCGTACCACCTGCCGAATCTCCCTCGACAAGATACACTTCACATTTTGCAGGATCTTGCTCTGAACAATCAGATAATTTTCCTGGCAATCCACCACCACCCATTACGGTTTTACGTTGGACCATTTCACGTGCTTTTTTAGCCGCGTGACGAGCTTGCGCTGCAAGAATTACCTTTTGAACAATGATTCTAGCATCATTTGGGTTTTCTTCCAAATAAGCTTCAATCATATCACCTACCGCTTGACTTACTGGAGAAACAACCTCTCTATTTCCAAGTTTCGTTTTAGTTTGTCCTTCAAATTGTGGTTCTGCAACTTTTACAGATATAATAGCTGTAAGTCCCTCACGAAAATCATCCCCAGAGATGTCAAATTTTAATTTATCTAACATTCCTGAAGCATCTGCATATTTCTTAAGAGATCTAGTTAGACCTGTTCTAAAACCTTGCAAGTGCGTTCCTCCTTCGTGCGTATTGATATTGTTTACATAAGAGAAGATATTTTCCGTATAACTTGTGTTGTATATCAAAGCAACCTCTACTGGAATTTCTCCTTTTTCATTATCCATAGAGATCACATGTGCAATAATAGGCTCACGATTTCCGTCCAAATAACGAATATATTCTTTTAATCCTTCATCAGAATGAAAAATTTCTGAAACAAAATTTCCGTCTTTATCAAGTTCTCTTTTATCTGTGAATGTAATTGTAATTCCTTTATTAAGGTATGACAATTCACGCATACGAGCAGATAAAGTATCGTATGAAAACTCTGTTGTTTGAGTAAAAATAGTATTGTCAGGGTAAAAAGTAACTATCGTCCCCCTTTTTGTCGTTTCCCCAATTTGTTTTACTGGATATAGCGCTTTTCCTTTTTCATATTCTTGTTGGTACACTTTTCCATCACTACTATGAACAGTAGCCGTAAGATGATTCGACAGCGCATTCACTACCGAAACCCCAACACCGTGCAGTCCACCAGAAACTTTATAAGAATCTTTATCAAATTTTCCTCCAGCACCAATTTTAGTCATTACAACTTCTAATGCTGAAACTCCTTCTTTTTTATGAATTCCTACCGGAATACCACGACCATTATCTTCAACCGTAATAGATCCATCTTCATTAATATCAACAGTAATGGTATCACAATGACCTCCCATCGCCTCATCGATCGAGTTATCCACTACTTCATAAACTAAATGGTGAAGTCCGCGAACCCCCACATCTCCAATATACATCGATGGACGCATTCTTACATGCTCCATTCCTTCTAATGCCTGAATACTATCTGCTGAATAATTGTCCTTCTTGATTTCTTCGCTCATATGATTTATTCTAATAATGTAATTTCGTCTAACACGCAAATATATAAAAATGTAAACTATATTACCGTTAAAATAGCTTTTTAAGCTGTTAAGTTATTAACATATTGTTGATTTTTTCACATAAAAAAACGCTCTCAAACAGGAGAACGTTTCTATTATATCAAAATAATATTTTTATTTAAACTTTAGCTACAGCTTTAGCCATTTCTGAAGCCGCATCAATGTGAGCAGCATTTGCTCTTCCGCTAGGATCTTCATTTTCTTGCCATCTAGGAATCCATTTTCTAACTGTTTGAGCAGCGCTAACTTGCGGGAAGTGTTTATGGAAAATGGTTCTATATAAATACGCTTCTTTAGTAGTTGGCGGATTGTACGGAAACTCAACTGACGCAGCTGCCAATTGCGAATCGGTCACTTGTGTCGAACAATAGGCTTTTAATTGATCAATCCAGCTATATCCTACTCCATCGCTAAACTGCTCCTTTTGTCTCCACAAAACTTCTTCAGGCAGGTAAGGATCCTCGGGAGTGTCAAATGCTTTTCTTAAAATATACTTTTCTTTGTTATTATACTTTTTAGGCTGCTTTTCTTCTGGTTTAACCCTCATAGCAACATCTAAGAAGTCTTTATCTAAAAATGGCACTCTAGTTTCTAATCCTAGAGCCATAGTCGACTTATCTGCTCGTAACAAATCGGCAGTAAATAATTTTTGAACTCTTTCTATTGTTTCTTTTTGAAATTCCCCTGCAGATGGTGCGTTACTAAAGTACAAATAGCCTCCAAAAACCTCATCTGCTCCTTCTCCAGAAAGCACAACTTTAATTCCTAAATCAGTTATCGCTTTCGATAAAAAATACATTGGTACACTTGCTCTTACCGAAATGATATCATAAGTCTCTAGATTCCAAATTAACTTGTCTAACAATGCTATCCCTTGTTCAACTGTAAAATAAATTTCATGGTGTTCTGTTCCTATAAAATCAGCCACTTTTTTGGCCGCCAACACATCTGGCGTTGTAGCATCTAGACCAATAGAAAACGAATGTACTTTTTTTCCTTGCTTAGCGTAAATTCTTGCTGTAATTGCCGACGTTAATGACGAATCTAATCCTCCAGAAAGTAAAACCCCAACAGGCACATCGGCCATCAAGCGTTTTCGAGTTGCTTCTGTCAAACTTTCTCTTATGCTTACCAAATCTAATTCTTGATTTGCATTTAAATAATCTTCATATTCTGGTCGGTAATATTTTACAAACCCCGATTTACCTGTATAAAAATGCCCCGGAGGAAATGTAGAAAACGTTTTACACTGATCTGCAATAGATTTCATTTCTGAAGCGAAATAAATCCTCCCTCGCTCATCTAATCCATAGTATAAGGGTTTTACTCCTAATGGATCTCTTGCTGCCATATAATTATCACCATCCACCACTACAAAAGCAAAATCACCATCTAGCATATTACAGAAATCATTGCCAAATTCTTCGTACAAACGAACAATTACTTCCGAATCAGATTTTGTTCTAAAAGTGTGCTCTTTCAATATACCTTCTCTTAGTTCTTGATGATTGTAAACCTCACCATTATGAACCACATAGGCAGTAGTACTTCCTTGAATAGGTTGTTTACCCGAATGCAAGTCGATGATCGACAAACGTTCGTGACTTAAAATAGAACCGTTTTCCATAACATGCAAATCACTTTCGTCTGGGCCACGGTGCGACATCCTTTTTGAAAGCTCCTTTACTAGTTCAGCATCTTTTCCTTTTCCTATAATGGCTAATATTCCGCACATAATTTTATAATTATCATTGTTTCGAACATGTAAAGATGCGTTAGCAGTTACAAATACAAAACACAAGTGTGTAATTTAGTTATACTTTATAACCAAAAACAAGTAAGTTCATTAAAAATGAAATTAAAATAGATACGATCTGAAGTATTAGAATATAAATATAAGTACTCCTTTTAAACACTTCGTTTATTTGACTTTAATTCCTTTTAAATAGGTATTCGAAGGCTTCATTCCTAAAATCTCACTGGTTTCTACTTTCATAATATCTTTATCATACATAACAAAGTCTGCCCATTTACCCACTTCTAGGCTACCTTTTTCTTTTTCTTCAAAATTAGAATAAGCAGCCCAAATTGTCATCCCTTTTATGGTTTCTTCTCGAGTTAAAGCATTTTCCATCTGGAAACCATCTCTGGGATATCCTTTACTGTCCTTTCTGGCAACTGCAGCATGGAAAGTAAGCATTGGATTCACCTCTTCAACAGGGAAATCAGTACCTAAGGCTATAACTCCTGCTTTTTGAAGTAATTTTTCATATGCATAAGCATTCTTTAAACGCTCTTTTCCTACTCTCTGCCCTGCCCAATACATATCTGAAGTAGCGTGCGTAGGTTGAACCGAAGGAATAATTCCCAATTTAAAATAATCAAAATCAGCCTCTTGTATTACCTGTGCATGCTCGATTTTCCAACGTCTGTCCTTTTTACCTTCTAAAGCCGCTTTATATACTTTCAATATTACTGTATTTGCAGAATCACCAATTCCATGTGTATTCAATTGAAAATCGGAAGCTGCAATTCTGTTGGCAATCACTTTCATATCAGGAATAGGAGTAATTAATGCGCCAAACTGATCAGGACTGTCTGAATATGGCTTATGCATACAGGCTCCGCGAGAACCTAAGGCTCCGTCACCATACATTTTAAAAGAACGAACATCCAGATTATCGGTTTTGTAAATCCCTTTTTTTAGATATAAATCCATGTTTTTTTGATTAACCGTAATCATTGCATAAACATTAAGCTTCATCGCCTTAGCCTTTTGTAAACTATCGATTAAATCAATCACCTGAGGATCTAAACCAGCATCATTTACCGTAGTCAACCCATATTCGAACATTATTTTTTCAGCATCCAACAATGCCGTTATTTGTGTTTTCCTGCTTGGCTTTGGAATTATATTAAACACTAACTCCATTGGGTTATCAATTAAAATCCCCGTTGGTTCGCCATCTACAATTTCGATCTGTCCGCCAATTGTTTTTGTGTCTTTAGTAATATTGGCTAATGCCAAAACTTTACTATTCACGACTATCGCGTGACCATCAACTCTATTAAGCACTACGGGAATGTTAGGAAAGTACTTGTCTAAAATTGCTTTAGACGGAAATTCTTTAACTTCCCAATCATTTTGGTCCCAACCATTTCCAACAATAAATTTAAGATTTTTCTTTTTTTGAAAAGCCTGAATACGGCTTATCACTTCATTCATACTTTTAGTACCACGTAAATCGACTTCTTGCAAACTAAGTCCATAACCGTAAAAATGACAGTGTGCATCAATTAGACCTGGATAGATAAACTTGCCCTTCGCATTTATGATAGTATTAGATTTGAACTTATTACGTATCTCGTCATTTGTACCAATGGCAACTATTTTACCATCTTTAACAGCCATAGCCGTTGATCGATCAAAAGAATTGTTTACAGTATATATCGTGGCATCAGTAATTATGGAATCTACATCAGTTTTGTCCTTTTTTAGACAAGAAACAAGAGAGAATAAAGTAAGAATTAAAATATAACGTTTCATATTGTGCGGTTTAGATAGGCTAATATAAAAAAGAAGAGCAAATAAAAAAAACTACTCCCTATTATTTAGATAGAACCCAAATTCTAAATTTCACTTTTTACTTCAATTTAATTGATCCCAGCCTCGGCGCGCAAGAAAAATCAGTACTTAACAAAAAATAAAATAGCTTCACTAGGCACTAGTTAAAAACAAAAAAACGCTCTCATAAATGAGAACGTTTCCTTAACTAATTATAAATAAACTTTAAACTACACTTTTGCATAAGCATCAGAATGCACATTAGCAACTGCTCTTCCAGAAGGATCATTCATATTTTTGAATGCTTCATCCCATTCCAATGCGATTTTTGTACTGCAGGCCACACTAGCTTCCTGAGGCACACATAAGGCTGCAGCATCACTTGGAAAATGCTCATGGAAAATAGAACGGTAATAATATTCTTCCTTAGACGTAGGTGTTTGTAACGGGAAACGGAATTTTGCATTTGCTAATTGCTCATCTGTCACCTCAACAGCTACTACTTCTTTCAATTTATCAATCCAACCATATCCTACTCCATCACTAAACTGCTCTTTTTGTCTCCAAGCAACACTTGGCGGCAACATCTCTTCAAAAGCTTTACGAACTACCCATTTTTCCATTGGATGCTCTTTGTTAATCATTTTGTCTTGTGGGTTGATTCGCATAGCTACATCCATGAACTCTTTATCTAAGAATGGTACACGTCCTTCAATTCCCCAAGCAGCTAAACTTTTGTTAGCTCTTAAACAATCGTACATGTGTAGTTTTCCTAATTTACGTACATTTTCTTCATGGAATTCACGTGCATTTGGCGCTTTGTGGAAATACAAATAACCTCCAAACAACTCATCAGCACCTTCACCAGATAGTACCATTTTGATCCCCATTGATTTAATTACTCTTGCCATCAACCACATTGGAGTTGATGCTCTAATTGTAGTTACATCATATGTTTCCAAGTTATAAATTACGTCTTTAACCGCATCTAAACCTTCTTGAATTGTAAATTTAATTTCGTGATGAATCGTTCCAATATGATCTGCTACAATTTGAGCTGCAGCTAAATCTGGCGAACCTTCAAGACCTACAGAGAAAGAGTGCAATTGTGGATACCAAGCATCAGCTGTATCTCCTGATTCAATACGTTTTTGAGCATATTTTTTGGCTACAGCCGAAGTAATAGAAGAATCTAACCCTCCAGAAAGCAATACTCCATAAGGAACGTCACTCATCAATTGTCTGTGAACCGCAGCTTCAAGCGCTACTTTAATATCTTGTATGTTTGTTTCGTTGTCTTTTACAGCATCATAATCAGTCCACTCTCTTTTATACCATTGTACAAACTCACCATCTTTACTCGTCATGTAGTGACCTGGAGGAAACAATTGAATTTTTGTACAATATCCTTCAAGTGCTTTTAATTCTGAAGCTACATAAAAAGTTCCATGTTGATCCCAACCAATGTATAATGGAATAATCCCCATATGATCACGAGCAATAAAATATTCATCTTTATCAACATCGTAAATAGCAAATCCAAAGATTCCATTCATTTCATCAATAAAATGAGGCCCTTTCTCTTTGTAAAGCGCTAGAATAACTTCACAGTCACTTTCCGTTTGAAAGTTATATTTTCCTTCAAATTGTTTACGCAATTCTCTGTGGTTGTATATCTCACCATTTGCAGCCAAAATCAATTTTCCATCTTCGCTTAACAACGGTTGCTTCCCTGAAGCAGGATCAACAATTGCCAAACGCTCATGAGACATGATTGCTTTTTCATCACTGTAAATCCCACTCCAGTCCGGTCCACGATGACGAATGATTTTAGACATTTCTAATACTTGCGGTCTTAAAACTTCAGCTTTCTGTTTTAGATCAAAGGCACATACTATTCCACACATAACTATATATTTTTAACTATTTCATTTATTTTGATAAGGCAAAGATGCAATTACAGTTACAATTACAAAACACAAATAACCTATTTGGTTATAAATATAAGCAATAATTGCAAATTAGACTTAAAACTGTAACTAAAAGAACATCGAGAATAGTTTCCAAGTTGAAAACAGTAATTTCATAAAGTATTCTAAAAGCATCTATGAGGACTAATTAGAATGGATACTATGCAATCTCCTCTATCAAATACTTTGTAGTATTTATTTCGAATGTAAAGCCAACTGTATTTCCCATCAGTTTGTTTCCTAATGGTGATTGTGGAGACAACGCAATAACATTAACGCCTTCTATATTAATTTTAGGCAATGCTAGACTAAGATATAAATATATTCCGTTAGCTTTCACTAAACTCCCTACTACTATGGTTCCAGCAATTTTAGAAGAGTCAATTTTATCAAGGATTGCCTTTTGCGCGACCACTTCTCGTAGTTTATTATTCAATTTTTCCTGCTCGAGATGCATCATCGATAGCGCCGTCTCATGCTTGTCTCCAGCAGAACCTTTAGCATCATTTTTAGAATCCTCAGTAAGCGCCACAATCATATCTCTAAAAACATCAATTCTGTCTTGAACGAGTTGTGAGTAATACTGATATATCTTTTGTTTGAAAGTCATAATTATAAATTTTAAATACGGATAATGCAAATGAGTTCTGCACTTTAAGCTTCTAGAGCACCAGCGCTACTTTGGATTACAGCTACCAAAGTTATGTTATTATTATAGAGTCCAACAACTTTTTTTAGAATCCTTTTCAGAATTTGTAGTGAGTTTTAATAGGAATTTCTAACTTTACATTTGATTGAAATACTAATTTTAACATTTAAACCTGTATAATGAAAACTATGAAAAAATCGACATTGATTACTACAATTGCCTTTGCTTTTACGATACTACTATCATCAAATGCAAATGCTCAAAAATTCCCTGATCTTGATAAAAGCCCTATGGATGTGGCTTCATACCCAACAGACTATAAAAATGCTGACAAACTTGCAAAAGTAACCTACAGCAGACCGCAACTAAAAGGACGTAGTTTAAACGAACTTGCTCCAGCGGGGAAAGTATGGAGAACAGGTGCAAATGAAGCTGCAGAAATAACGCTTTACAAAGACATGAAATTAGGAGAAACTAAAGTAAAGGCAGGTACTTATACTTTATATGCTATTCCAGAAAAAGACAGCTACACTATAATTATTAGTAAAGATTTGAATGTTTGGGGTTCCTACTTCTACAAAGAAGCTAATGATGTTGCTCGATTAAAAGTTCCAGTAACTGAAGGCACTGATTCATTGGAGTCTTTTTCTATGGTTTTCACCAAAACGGATAAAGGAATTGAATTGAATATGGGCTGGGACAAAGTAAGAATTGCTATTCCTTTCACAGAATAATAATTTATTAAACATAAAAAAATAGGCTTCCTTATCGGGAAGCCTATTTTTTTATGCATTAGAAGTAAATTCGATTAAAAATCAAATTTATAATTAGCTCCTACCACTATTTGAAAACCCTGTACTGGATAGTTCAACCATTTGTGATAAGCTTGGTTCGCAATATTATTAGCTCTTACAAACCCAGTCAATTGCGCATTGTATTTATAACCTACATGCGCATTTACATCAAAATAACTATCTAAAGTAATTGGACTAGAATCCACTGTGAAATTAGTATTGAATTTCATATCCTTACGTTCCCCTACATAAAAAACAGCTGCTCCGGCAAACCATTTTGTAGTTATATTAAAATCGATATTAGAATTTAATTTAATCGTTGGTAAATTCCAAGCTTCTTGCTGCACATCATTTGTATAACTACTAAAAGTTCCGCTAACTCCAAAAGTCACATCATCTGAAAAATTAGCTTTCAAATCTCCTGAGAAACTCACCGTTTTCATATCATCATAAACGACTTGAAATGAATTCCCATAGGCATAATCTTCGTTTGATACATTTTCATTATAATCATTACTTCTATACAATGCCTTATTTCTTTCATTTACATAAGAACCACGAATATTATAACTCACATTATTTACTATCTTTCCTTTCAAACCAGCAAAAACATCATATTGCATGTCTGTAGGTACAATATTCAACGTTGGAGATAAGTATAAATTCTCATTGGCAAAATCCAGATAAGAATTTTGTTCTAAGTTCCCTTCGGCACCGGCATAAAAAATCATTAAGTCTCCAACCACCTTGTAAGAAGCGTTAAAATTAGGATACACATAAAGCTTATTACAACTGTTTTCATTATCTAAACTATAGAATACTTTAGCTCCAATATTCAAGGTCCAATCCTCCTTTTGCATTACAAAACTAGGAGCTATTCCAAAATTCGTATACCCATATTTTAAAGGTTCTGTATTAGTCTTTAAATAATTATTTTCGAAACTTCCTCCTACGTAATCAACTATTATATCTGTTTTAATCGACTCTTCCATAACATCAAATTGTAAGGACGGCTTGATATAAAATCTGTTTTCAGCAGAACCTAAAGCATCCGTAAAACGGTTAAACTTCATGCTTGCTTCATTTAATATGCCTTCATTAAAATCAATTTTACCACCAAAAGAAATCGTATTATAAGTATGCTGCGGATCAATTCCATAAATCAAATCCGATCTATCCGCCGGGTTTAAAGAAGTACCAAAATTTTCTGGTAATCCGTACCAGTTATAGATTTGGTTTTTATAGCCTAAATCCACATTCCAAGACATATTATTATAATTAGCCCCATAAGTCAAATCGATAGATGAATCATAAAACCGGTCGTCTAGCTCCACACCAGTTATTCCACCTTGTGAAGACAGATGACGAAACATTCCGCCTACATAATCATTGTTATCCAGTTCTTGGTTAACAAACAATTCAGCATTTAATGTTCTGTAATTTCCAAATCCCAGCGTAGCATAATTATTATACATATGCTCTTGTTTTGTTTTATCTACACCTTCCGCTTTTCCTTTTGAAGGTGTAAAAGTAGAAGCTACAGGAAAAGAGAAAATAGAATATTTAATAGTTTCTTTTTTAGCATTCCCTTCATCATCAAGAACAGGAGTCTCTTGTACTTTGAAAGCATCCGAAATGGCAGGTGTATATGGCTTTACTACGTTTACAACCTCAGAGCCAATGTTTTCTTCTTTCTTTTGAGCAAAAGAAATCTGAAGTACCATTAGTAAAACGGCAATGCTAATCTTATTTTGGAAATTGAATTTCATATTTTATTATTTTTTTAGAGTTAAGAAGAAACGTTCTTATCTTAACCTCCTGTTATTCTCTTTTCTTATTATTTTTTCTAACTAGTGTTTTGCTGCTATTCTATTTCCCATTCTCCTTTTGCAATGAGTTGCGTCTTGCCACCGATTTTGATATCGAAATGTTCAGCAGATAATTTTCCTTCGAAAAAAATTTGTGAAGGCCTATTAATAAACTCTCCTTGATTATTTATTATATTAATCATAGGAGAATGATATTTTAAAAGAAACGCTTGCAAACAGCTGCTTGCACTTCCTGTAGCAGCATCTTCTATCAACTGATTTTTTTCGATACATAACATTCTACTGCAAAGCTCACTATCTTCGAGGCAAAAAAAGTATAATACCTGATGCGCTGTTTTACAATGATCCTTTAGCCACTTCTCTGCTTTGCTTTTATCCAGTTCAATTTTTTCAAGTGTCTTTTTATCTTTAACAGGCACCATTATAAAAGCACTACCGGTAGTGACTTCTTGAATATGAAATCGGCTATCAAAGTCATTCAATTCTAAGTTACTGAAAGACACAAAATCATCTTTTGAAAAAATATCAAAAAATTCTGGTTGAGCTGCTTGTAACCATACTAAACCTTCTGACTGGTAAACCGGAATTGGACCAATAGGAACAGTTACCGTACAATTTAGAGGATTAGTCTTAAAAATTTTATTCATCAATACCCATGACGTCCCTATAATAGGATGTCCTGCAAACTGCATCTCTTTTACTGGAGTGAATATTCTAATTTGCGCAGTAGCCTCATCAGGATTCATTTTAGTAATAAAAGTGCTTTCCGCAAAATTGATTTCAGCAGCTATTTTCTGCATCTGATCCTCCGCTATATTCTCAGCATCTAAAAAAACTGCCAATTGATTCCCAGCATACTTGCTGTCTGAAAAAACATCAACGATGTAAAAAGGAATGTTCATTTTTTATGAATTATTTTAAAAATTTATAATAGGCAATCAACAATGATTTCCCTTACTTCATTTTTATTTTACAATCGATGAGTTTGTTTTAGACTCTTCTGTTTTAATCGCATCCAATTCTCTTTTCGCTTCGGAAATTACATCTGGGAAATCAGTGAAATTTTCAATTACATTATCTAAAATATAGGTTGCTTGAAAACTATCTTTCAATCCGTAGAAATTCTTGGCCATTAGAATCAAACCTTTGGCTCCAAAATATCGATAACCTGAATAATTTTTAGCCAATTTTTGCACCGCTGTATTTGAAACCTCAAACTTTCCGTCTTTATTTTTAAAATATGCATCATAGTACAACGCTTCTGCCGCTAATTCTCCTTTGGCAATCGTTAGTAATTTCGCATACCCTGATCTCGCCTTTGCTTCGTCACCTGTTTGCATTGCAGAACGAGCAATGATAATTTGCGCATCACTTTTTACATTGTCATCCGTTTTAGGATTACTCAAAACTTTATCAGCATAAATAACTGAGTTTGAATAGTCTTTTTTATCATAATAACATTTCATCAAATTAGATTGTGCAAACACTTTATTTTGAGGAAAATCAGCTTCATTCTCTAGACGAAGCAATACGGGAATCGCTTTTGCATTATCATTGTTTTTCAATAAAACTTGAGACAAACGAGCTAAAGATTGTTCCGTAAATTCACTTCTCGGCTGTCCTATTACGTATTCATAATTAGGAATGGATTTGGTTTGCAATCCTTCAGCGAAGTATGCTTGCGCCAAGTAGAAATTAGCCTGTAAAGAATGTATTCCTCTTGGAAAACTGGCAGTGTACGACATAAATCCAGAAATAGCCTGCTTGTTATTGTTCTGCTCAAATTGTTTTAATGCTGATTCGTAGGTATCATTATCTAAATCCGCATCGGTAACTGCAACAAAATCTAGAGTTCTTACCCAAGTTGCATATTCAGCTACTCTTCCACCGTCAACATAAATCAATCGTGCCGTTGAAACCGCCTCAAGTGCCTCAGGAGTTTTAGGAAAATCAGATGCTACTTTTTTAAATTTAGTTAAAGCATCCGCATTTCTATCAGAGTTATAATAAATTAATCCTTGACGCAAAATAGATTTTGCAGTATAAGATCCGTTCTTAAATTCAGAAATTAAGCGATCAAATGTTTTCAAAGCCAAATCTTGTTTCCCGCTCGCAACATAAGTGTTAGCCAATTCGTACATGGCATCGTCTCTATAATTTGATCTTGGATACAATTGTAAAAAGGAATTCAATTCTTCGATTTTTTTATCATTTTTGGCAACAAAACCATAGCAAATTGCTTTTTGATAAAAGGCATAATCAGCATCGACACCTTTCATATCGATTGCCTTATTGTAGGCATCCATTGCAGGCCAATATTTTGAGGTTACAAATTGACAATCTCCTAATCTCAAGTAAGAATCAGTCAATCGCACTTTATCGTCTTTTACTGTTTCAATTTGGTTTTGAAAGTAAGTTGCCGCCTGATCGTATTCTTTCAATTTGAAATAAGTGTAGGCAATATTGTAATTGATGTTTTTATATTCTGGTGCAGATGAAGCACGAGACGATCCTGAAAATTGTCTAAAACTCAATAATGCATTTTTATAATCATCTAAAACATACTCCGTTTCTGCTTTCCAGAAAGTAGCTCTAGCTGTCATGGCTGCATCAACTTGCCCATCGATAGATTTCTTAAACATTTTTAATGCTTCTGCATAGTCTCTATCAGCATATAATTCTAATCCTCTGTAAAAAGTAACTTTTTGATACGCCAACTTATTCTCAGGGCTTTTATTTTTCTCCAATAAAACCAATGCTTCCTTATAATTTTTTGAAGAGATATAGGAATCAATCAACAATTTCTCCACTACAGAACGACTAGCGTTATTAGGATATTTTTTGGTAAAGCCCAATAAAACAGCAGGTACACTTTGGTACGAGTTCCCGATTTCATAACTTAACTTTGCATAGTTTAAACTCGCATCTTCCTGAATTGAAGTGTCAAATGCCATTTCGGAAGCATTCTTAAAAGCATTCAAAGCCTCTTGTTTCTTGTCTAACTTCAGGTAACTTTCTCCTAAATGATAGTAAGCATTTTGTGCTACAAAATCTTTTCCGCTTACAATTTTATTGAATTGCGAAATAGCATTTTCAAAATCATTTTGCTTGTAATAAGCATAACCCAATTGGTAAAAATCAGTATTATTCCATCTGCCCTTTTTGCCCTTGTATGCCGCCAAATAAGGAATCGACTGCTCGTATTTTTTTAGGTTAAAATAGCTCTCCCCAATGATTTTATTCAGCTCCGATTTTTCTACAGCATTCGATTTAGCCATTGCTTTTTCACCTAGCTCTATTGCTTTTTGAAAATTACCCAGTTTAAAATTCATGTCGGCTTGGTAATACGAAAGCTTTTCTTTGTATTTTTCTTCACCGGATACAGCATCAAAATACTTCGTTGCTTCCTTATAGTCATCACCTTCATAAGCCATAAAACCCAAATAATATTTGGCTTGCGAACCGTATTCTTGAGAGTTTACAACCTTATTAAAATAAGTAGTTGCTTCTTTTTTATTTTTCGAATTAAAAAAACTGTATCCTTTTTGGAAATTAAATTTATCTCTATCGCTAGCACTCAATTGACTTTCATTTACCTTTTCAAACCACTGTAGAGCTTGAGGATAGCTTCCTTGGTCAAAATAATAATGCGCCACTTCTATAAATGCCTGATTACTCTTGGCGCTTGTAGGATAATCTGAAACAAAACGCTCCATAAGCATGTCAGCATTAGCCTGATTCATACGAATGGCGCAAGTCGCATCATAATAGGAACAATCAGACTTTAGTTCGTCATTGTCGCTTTCCGATTTTACTTTTTCAAATATAATTTTAGCAGAAGCATATTGCCCGTCATTAAACAAGGAAAGGGCTCTATTAAAATCTTTTAAATCATGGGTATATATTGTTGACTTTTGTGCCGAAACAGAAAAAGATGCAACAAAAAGCACTAAAAAGAGAAGCCAAGAAAGTTTACGCATTTTATTTTTATTTAATATTCAAATGTATCATATTCTATGGTCTATAACGAATCCACTTTCGGTTTTATTATGAACAAATGTTTTAACAATGCCATTTTAAGTACTTAACACTACTTCAACCTCTTTTTAAAAACCACAAATCCACGATCATTTAGATTTCGATAACGATCATTATCCGTTCGCGCATTTATATTCGGGCAAATCCGCCTTATTACATGAAATTTATTTTGAATACAACCGTTATCTTATTACTTTTACCCAATAAACAAATGCTAATTATGTCTCAAGCTATACTGTCTTTAAAAAACGTAACCATTCATCAAGAAGATAAAGTGATTTTATCTAATATTAATTTGGACGTAAACCGTGGTGAATTCTTATACATCATTGGAAAAACAGGATCAGGAAAGAGTAGTTTGATGAAAACGCTTTATGCTGACATGCCATTGACAGAAGGTGAAGCACACATTGTAGATTTTGATTTAGCATCCCTAAAGGAAGATGATATCCCATTTTTGAGAAGAAAAATAGGTATCGTATTCCAAGATTTCAAACTATTACCGGACCGTACTATTAAAGACAATATGTTATTTGTGCTTAAAGCTACAGGATGGACTGTTAAAGATGAGATGGATCGAAAAATTGACGAGGTATTGGATAAAGTTGGAATGAAAGAATACTCTAGCAAAATGCCACATCAAATTTCAGGTGGAGAACAACAACGTGTCGCCATTGCCAGAGCCTTGCTTAATGACCCAGAGCTTATCCTTGCCGATGAGCCAACAGGAAATCTAGACCCACAAACAAGCGCTGAAGTGCTTGAGGTATTGAGAAAAATCAATGCTAACGGAAAAACAATAATAATGGCTACTCATGATTATGCATTATTGATGAAGTTCCCATCAAAAACATTGAAATGCGAAGACACTAAAATATACGAAGTAGTTCAAAGAACGGTGTAATGCTTTCTATCCTTGTTCCAATCTACAATTACAATGCCTATCCATTAGTGTTAGAATTGCATTCTCAGTGTTTGGAATCCAAGATTGATTTTGAGATTATCTGTGTTGATGATGCCTCACAGGATTATCAATCAAATAACGGTGAAATTCAATTTTTATCAAATTGTATCTATAATGAATTGCCCAAAAACATCGGGAGAAGTTCAATTCGAAATTTACTAGCCTCTAAATCTAGAAAGGATTGGTTACTTTTTTTGGACTGTGACACCTTTCCTAAAAGCTCTGATTTTATTTCGAATTATATCTACCAAATTAAATTAGCTACTAAAAAAGCTTTTTTTGGAGGGTTGCTTTACGCCAAGAAAAAACCAACTGACCAGCAATTATTGCGATGGGTATTTGGAAAGAGTCGAGAAGCTATTCCTTTATCTGAAAGAAAAAAAAATCCCTATAAATCAACTTTCGTTTCTAATCTTCTGATACAAAAATCTGTTTTTGAAACGATTTTGTTTGATGAAAAAATTGATTCGTACGGTTATGAAGACTATTCTTTTATTGCCGCTTTACAGCATCGAAATATCACCATTGAACAGATAGAGAACCCAGTATTTCATCTGAATATAGAGACATCTGAAGTATTCCTTTCAAAAACCAAAACAGCTCTTCAAACACTTTTATCTCTTTCTAAAAATAATCCTGCAATCACAAAACAAAGCAAAATAACTCAATTGTATAAAACACTTTGCTTTTTCAAAATGGATTATATCGTTTCAAAATTATTTCGAAGACTTCAATTTAAACTGGAAGAAAACCTGACTTCAAAAAAACCGTCTCTAATTGCATTTGACATCTACAAAATAGGCTATTTTTGTTCCTTAAACAGTAAATAGATGCCTTTCTTTTCGGTCATAATCCCCCTTTTTAATAAAGAAACCTTTGTCGAAGCCACTTTAAAAAGCGTCCTGGAACAAAGCTTTTCTGACTTTGAAATCCTGATTGTAAATGATGGTTCGACAGACAATAGCGAAAAGCTAATTGCAACATTTGATGATCCCAGAATTCGCTATTTCACAAAAGAAAACGGAGGAGCCTCATCAGCAAGAAATTACGGAATCGAAAAGGCGCAATCCAATTACATTAGCTTTATAGATGCTGACGACTATTGGTATCCTACATTTTTAGAAGAAATGTTCGTAAGATTAAATAGTTTCCCTGACATAAAAGTTTTTTCAGCAGCAATAGAAATCGAAACTTCACAAAGCATATTTCCAGCATACTATGCAATAGCAAAAACGGGAGATTATGAAATTGTAAATTACTTTACCGCAAGTACTAAGGAAACGATAATATGTACTTCCTGTGCTGTTTTTGAAAAAACGGTTTTTGAAGACATAGGAACTTTTGACACCCAAATAAAAAGCGGCCAAGACACAGATATGTGGATTCGTATTGGGTTAAAATATCCCGTACTTTTTTCTTGGAAAATTTTAGCGAGGTACGTTTATGATGATAAAAGTCTATCAAAGAATAAAAACTATTTAGACACTAAAGTTGATTTTTCAAAATTCAAAGAAGAGGAAAAATCAAATCCTGAATTAAAAATATTTCTTGATTTGAATCGGTTTTCGTTAGCCATAAAACATAAAATAGCCGGAAACAAAACACTCTTTCAAAATTATTACGACGCCATTGACTTAAAAAATTTAGAATCAAAAAAAAGGATACTATTACTACTTCCCTCTTTTATTTTGAAACAATTAATTCCTTTAAAAACAGTTTTAACTAACTATGGTTTTGGCTCATCGGTTTTTAAATAATTTAAAATCTTTATAGTTGCGGATATAGTCGGCTTCATCGAATACAGCTGACGACATGACCAAACAAACGGCTCCCGAAGAAAAGTTTTCTAATTCTCTCCAAATCCCGTCTACAATCAACAGTCCAATATTAGGTTTGTTAAGTGTCATCACTTTTTTAGACTTTCCATCTTTTAACACCACATCAAAACTACCGCTCAGTGCGATTAAAAACTCTTGCTGCTCAATATGGCAATGGCCTCCTCTTCTACTTCCACCAGGCACGTCATATAAATAATATACTCTTTGAGCGTCAAAAGGAATAGTATCTCCTTCAATTACCGAAAGATTACCTCTGCGGTCTTTAATTTTTGGAATTTCAATTAATTGAACATCATTATTAGTTGTCATTGTTTTTAGTGTAAAATGGATTCCCATTGTTTTGAAATCGTTTCTAAAGATAAATGCGCAACACTTTTGGCAGCATTTTTTTTACAAAAAGCATACAACTCGCGATCTGAAACCATACAGTTAAAGGCAGCTGCGAGATTAATAGCATTATAGTTTTCTACTAATAATCCATTATACTCATGGATTATTATTTCCCTTGGCCCTGAATTACAATCCACAGCAACAACCGGAGTCCCTAATGCTAAGGACTCTACAATCGACATTGGAAAACCTTCGTACTGACTCGTTAAAACCGTAAATCTAGCATTCTTAACAATATCAAACGGATTCCTATTAAAAGGCAAGATTGTCACATAGTCTTCCAGTTGAAATCTTTTAATCGAATCTACAATTCGGATTAAATCAGGACCTTCTCCCATTAGTACTAATTTAATTCCCTGTTCGAACAATTTGGAGATAAAAAAAGATTCAAGCATTAAGCTGATATTCTTTACTTTTTCATCAAATCGCCCAAAAAATAAGATGTAATCCACAGTAGTCGCAGTATCCTTACTAATTTGTATTCTAGAAAAGTCAAAAGGATTATGTATTGTCTTGGTATTCTTTAAATCAAATTTCAGTTTCACCTCTTTTTCAATAGCACTTGAAACACATACTATCTTTGCAGTCTTTCGATATAAAAACTGAGACCAAAATACAGACTTTGGAAAGTAGTTTCCTAATTTAAAACTATGAACGATAACGATCTTTTTTCTCCTTCCATAAATCCAATTAGTGATTAATTCTCTAAGCAGATTATTTCGGGGTCTATTATCGATAACGCAACTAATCTGTTTCTCCTTTAAATAACGATTTAATAGATATCCCTTTTTTGTTTTCTTTAAAAAAGAAAATCGATTTTCACTATCTATTCCCAAATTCAACAACTCACCTGCATATTCATAGTCAACGGCATCATTTATAATGATAGTATGCACTTCGATATTTAAATTTTCCAACATAAAACTCAACAACGAAGCAAATTTTTCCGCTCCCCCATTTGCTAATGCGGTCGAAATTATAGCGACTTTATTTTTGTTTTTTATCATTCCTGTCTAAAAGTAAATATATTTGTCAAATATACATATAAATGAAAGTTTTACTTGTTGGTGAATTTAGTAGGTTACATAACTCCCTTAAAGAAGGCTTGCTGGAACTGGGTCATGAAGTTTCCATTGTAGGACACCAAGATGGCTTTAAAAATTACCCAATTGACTACCCAATTAAGAAAAAATGGGATAGTGGTTTTTTAAAAAAATTAAAAGTTGGAATTCATTTGCTGTCTGGTTTTGATGTCAGCTCGTATTTGACTTACAGACAATTTAAAAAACATAAAAATCACTTTACCGGTTTTGATGTAGTTCAGCTTATCAACGAAAACAGCTTTTATTGCAACTTTTTTCATGAAAAAAAAATTCTAAAACACCTCTTCAGCAACAACGCCAAAACTTTCTTGCTATCTTCTGGTTATGACTATTTAAACGTAAAATACTGCTTTGAAAACCCTACTTACAAATCGGTAATTCAAGCATATTTATTAGGTCGAATAAGTACAAAAAGCTTCGAAAACGTATTGAAATTCAAAACAAAATCGTTTAAGAAACTTCATCAATTTATTTACTCAAACATTAAGGGCATTATTGCCTCTGATATGGATTACCATTTTCCTTTGCTTCAAAATCCAAAATATTTAGGTCTAATTCCCAATCCAATCAACACCACTAAAATTAATTTTAAGCCATTAGAAATCGAAGATAAAATCATCATTTTTCACGGAATCAACGCCGTAAATTACCATAAAAAAGGAAATGATTTTTTCGAAAAAGCATTAAAAATAATCGAGTCTAAATACGGGGACAAAATAGAAGTTATTACAACCCGAGATGTTCCTTATGCCACCTACATTCATTCCTATAATAAAGCGCATATTTTACTAGACCAGGCGTATGCTCACGACCAAGGTTACAACGCCTTAGAAGCTATGGCTAAAGGAAAGGTGGTTTTTACGGGCGCGGAACAACAATTCGTAGAGCATTACAAACTGTCCGCTAAAGTAGTTATCAATGCCATCGCTGATGTAGATTATCTGGTTAATGAATTATCCTTACTAATTGAAAACCCAAATGAAATTATTGCAATTGGCCAACGTGCCAGAGCGTTTATAGAAAAAGAGCATGATTATGTCAAGATTTCTGAGCGGTACATAACAACTTGGTCTGAAAGCTAAAACAAGCTTTTCCTAAAATAAACCCCAAGCAATATTAAGTACATGAAATACGTCAAGGCATGCGCCATTACAATCCCTTCTAGCCCATAAATTGAGACTAAGAATATACTGGAGAAGTATGTGATAGAAAGAGATAGCAATTCAGTAAAAATAAAGGCTACTGTAATTTTTTTTGCAAAAAACTGATAGCCTAAAATCAACGAGGCTACTTTTAATACATCTCCTACTAACTGCCAAAAGAACAAAGTGGTCACCGGTAAAAACTCCTGAGTAAAAAGTAATTTAACGATAAAAAAACGAGCGAAATAAACAATAGTCACTCCTAAAATAAAAACGGGTAATATCCCTTTATAAAAACTCCAAAAAATGGTTTTCGTTTCCTGATTATTTTTGGCGACAGCAAGTTTAGGCAAAAAATAAACTGTCAAAATAGTACTTGCAAAAAGCATATAATACGTCGAAATACGCATCATCGTTTCCCAATAACCCGCCTGACTATAACCTAACGTTTGAATAATATTATTTCGTATCGCAAGAAAAATTAAAGGCCCTAAAACGGATGAAACCAATGCCATAAGAGAATAAGAAGACATACTTTTTATGATCTTTAAATCAAAAGCGGAAAGGCTAATTGATTTAAAAATATCAATTTCTTTGTTGACAAAATAGAAACTAAAAAAAAACAATAAAGCTGGTGAAACAACAATCGCTAATAATGCTCCGAAGGTTCTATACTGCAAAATTAAAACTATCGAAACTAGTAATCCGATAGCATTTCCAATACTGTTAGTCCAAATTACTCTTTTAAAACTGCCTAAACCATTCAGAACGGAAATTAAAAAGATAGAGACGACATACCAAGGTAAGGCTAAAGCTAAGGCTTTGAAAACAGACTTATATTGGTACTTATTTCCAAATATTTCTTGGTTCCAAAATGCGGCAAAGAAAAACAAAACACCACTTAAAAGAATAGCAACAAAAACTAAACATATAAAAACAGTGGACAATAATTTTTGAAGACTCGGCTTGTCTTCTTTGATCTCGGCTACATATTTCACAATTCCGTTTTGGAAACCCAAAGTAGAAACACTTTCTACTGAAGTCATAAAATTTCTGAGATTCCCAACTAAAGCCATGCCACTTGGTCCAACAAAAACTGCCAACAATTTAGACGTAACTAACCCAATTCCTATTTTTAATATAATACTTAAGCTATTTAAAGAACTAATTTTAAATAGCTGTGACCGGTATATTTTTTTCAAAACTTCCAAATCAATATTTATTTAAAATTGCTATTATTAAAGTCACTTCTTCAGCGGTCAAAACAGGACTTATAGGTAAACTCAATACCGTTTCATGTATTTTTTCGGTAATAGGAAAAGACAGCGCATTATAATCAGAGAGCGCTTTTTGCTTATGCGGAGGAACCGGATAATGAATCAAGGTCTGTATTCCATTTTCATGTAAATACTTTTGTAATTCCGCTCTGTTTTCTGTTCGAATTACAAACAAATGGAAAACATGATTATTTGAAGAATCCCATTTGGGTAGCACTACTTTATTGTTCTTAATTTCTGCCAAATACCTTCTCGCAATCCTTCTGCGTTGTTCATTTTCGATATCTAAATGTGGTAATTTAACATTTAAAAAAGCGGCTTGTAACTCATCTAATCTAGAATTTACACCTGGATAATCATTGTAGTACTTGGTTTCTGAACCATAATTGCGAAGAGAAAATATTATTTTGGCTAAAGCTGAATCATTTGTAACTATCGCACCTCCGTCACCTAATGCTCCTAGATTTTTTCCAGGATAAAAGCTGTACGCTACGCTTGATTTTTGATTTTCGACTGTTGTTTTTTGATTGCTAATTGCACCATGAGACTGAGCTGCATCTTCTACTACCAGTAAGTTATGTTTAGCAGCAATTGTGTTTATTGCTTCCATTTCCGCCAATTGTCCATACAAGTGAACCGCAAGAACAGCTTTCGTTTTTAAAGTAATTTTCTCAGAAATTAAATCGGGGTTTAGGTTGTAAGTTTCCAACTTTGGCTCGACCAAAACCGGAATTAAATCGGCTTCTAGAATAGCCAGAATAGTAGCAATATAAGTATTAGCAGGAACAATGACCTCATCGCCCTTTTGTAATTTTCCTAATAGAATGTAGCCTTTAAAAATCAGTGTTAAGGCGTCAAAACCATTTCCTACTCCGATGCAATATTTAGCGCTACAGTAACTAGCGAAATTGCTTTCAAAAGCTTTGACTTCTTCTCCTAGAATATACCAACCATTTTCTAAAACCGTTTTCATTTTTACTTGAAAAGCAATTTCGTATGAGGCATTTATTTTTTTTAAATCTAAAAATGGTATCATATCGCAGCCTGATCTAATTTATAATAATTAGCCGTTTCCACTTCATAGAAATCGTGAACTATAGTGCTGGCGCCAAAGCTTTCTTTCCAATAGACCAAGCCCACATTCAGTTTTTTTCCTTGGTTTTTATTAGAGCTTCCAAAATCAAAAAATCGCTTTTTTGCAAATCGTTTATGGATTAAGAAATCGAATAAAAATTCCAAACTACTCAGCGTCTGATTTGTTTCAAATTTAGAAATATATTGACAATGCGCAACGGCTCCACTTTCAAAAATGGTTGCTCCTGCAACAATTGTATCATTATGATAGACATTGAACTGCAAAATACTATCTGGAAACAATTCTTTCAAACGTGCTATTTCTTCCAATGAATGAACAGGTTCAGCATTGTGCCTTCCTGATAAATTTGGAATCAAAATATTATTCCAAAACTGTTCAAAATCACTTTCTTCTTTAATCACCAGATCATTTTGCATTGCTTTTTTAAGACTACTTTTTCTGCCTTTTGCTACTGTATTCTCTTGTAATAAATCTATTACTGCTAACGTATCTCTTTGGGTTAATTTGGCTTCAGCCAAAAACAAAGCGTACTGAATTTCTTCAGAAGGTTTAGTATGGTAGATCGACGGGACTGTTTTTATATGCAGTTCCTCAATCCCCTTTTGGTTTAAAAACAATAAAATGGCTGAAAAAATAGCGATTACCGATGCTAATTTCGTTTGCTCTCCATAAACCAATCCTCCATAAGTCAAACCTTGATGAGAATAAACAGTAGTTTCAACTCGGTTTGCAGGCAATACAGCAATTAGTTTCTTCTCCTGAAAAATCAGTAATGAATAATCTTGAAATCTATCTGAATGATATTCAATGAAATCGCGATGAAACAGAAAGCTAGCATTTTTAGCCTTGCTTATAAAAGCATTCCATTCGTCGAAATATTTAGATTCGTATTGTTTTATTATGTGTTTTTTCAAAGTCGATTTTTAAACATTGGGAAATTAAACAATTATTCGGCAAATATCTCACTATTTATAGAATTAGATTTGTAAAAATAAATCACTAAATTTAGATCCGTTACATTACTTTTATATGACGCAAAAATTACGTTATTGTTTTTATACTTTAATTCTTATTCTATCATCTTGCGTGCATGGACAGGATATCTCGCTCTACAATCAATATAATGGGAGATATGATTTTGTGTTTTTTGGAAACACGTTAAATACCTTTGAAAATGGTACCGGGAGACCTTGCGAAATTAATACCAGCTCATCAGCAATACTGACCTTAAATCCCGGTGATGAAATAGAAAGCGCCTATCTCTATTGGGCTGGCTCTGGATTTGGTGATTTTGAAGTAAAATTAAACGACCAACATATTACTGCTCAAAGAACCTTTCAAGTTACTCAAAGCTCATCTGGGCTTCCTTTTTTCAGTGCTTTTACTGATATAACAGCACAAGTTAAAAATACAGGAAGTGGTGTTTATAATTTAAGTGAATTAGATTTAAGGGACGTAATCGATTATTATTGCTGGAATGGAACCAATTTTGGAGGTTGGGCAATTGTCCTAGTGTATAAAAATGCTAATCTACCCTTAAATCAACTTACTATATATGATGGATTACAGTATGTTCCAAATGAAATAAACATTACGTTAAACAGTTTGAATGTTATTGACAATCAAGATGCAAGAATAGGCTTTGTTGCCTGGGAAGGAGACCGATCAATCAGTGTTAATGAAACGCTGCGAGTGAACGGAAATCCAATCAGTAATTTACCACTGAACCCAGTAGATAACGCATTTAACGGGACCAATAGTTTCACAGGCTCTACTTCGCTTTACAATATGGATTTAGATGTATACAACATTCAAAACAACATTAACATTGGAGATAATTCGGCAAAAATCCAGCTTACGTCAGGTCAAGATTTTGTGATGATCAATGCCATCGTTACCAAATTGAACAGTCAATTACCGGATGCAACACTGCGTATCAACAACATTGACTTAGCCTGTGACTCTAGAAAAATCACTATTGACTATAGTGTTTATAACACTAATAGTACCGCTATTATTCCTATCGCAACTCCAATCGCCATATATACAAATGGAATATTGACGGGCACCACAAAGACCCAAAATAGTATCCCTATTGATGGAGTCGAAAACAACAAAATCACCTTAGATATACCCAACAATATTCAAAGTCCTTTTAATTTGGAATTTTCTGTCGATGATAACGGAAGCCGAATCGGAGTCGTAACAGAACTGAACGAGGAAAATAATTCAAGCGTTATTCAAAATATTTCTTTGAGGATTTCTCCAAAAATCAATATCGTAGCTGACATGGAATCTTGTAATCAAGGGTTAGGAATTGGTTTTTATAACTTTTCAAATTATGACGACTTAGTAAAAGTAAAGACAGAAGACACCGTTAGTTTTTATACTTCGCTAGAAGACGCAACGCTTGGTGTAGAAAATGGAGCCACTGCAATACAGAATACTTACAACTTCAAGACCAATAAAGCGGTTACTACTATATACATTAGAGTCCAAAATGAGTACTGTTTTAGCATTACTTCTTTTCAATTAAACACTAAGAATTGTGCTCCCACTGTACACAACTTTATCTCACCCAATAATGACAATCGCAATGATACCTTTGTGAATAAAGGCATTCGTGATATTTTCTTGAATTTTAAAATATCGATATACAACCGCTGGGGTGCATTATTGTGGGAAGGAAATAACAATACTAGTGACTGGGATGGTTACGCTAGCAAAGGAATACTGCTCGATAACCAAAGATGCCCTGACGGAACTTACTATTACATTATCGAGTTAAACGATCCAGACTACCCTATTCCGCTGGTCGGCTTCTTATATTTATCTCATTAGTTGCTAATTGACGGACTAATTCTTTTCTAAAGTGGGTAAATACCATTTAAATTTCACCGCCATTAAACGAACTAGAATAATTACCAGTGAGGTTATCAGATATAAAATATCACTATCTAAATTGAATTTTTTCAGCATAAAAAATACAATTCCGCCCAAGATACATATAGTGGCATAAATTTCTTTCCTGAAAATTACTGGAATCTCAGCACATAAAATATCTCGTATAACTCCTCCAAAACAAGCGGTCATAGTCCCTAAAGCAACACAAACTACAGGATGCAGACCAACACTAATTCCTTTTTCTATACCAATCAATGTAAAAACTCCAAGTCCAATAGTATCAAACAGAAATAATGACGTACGCAGTCTCTCGAACTTTTTTCTGAATATTAGAGCTAAGACAAAAGCAGCACATATCACATATACATACTCTAAATTAAGCATCCAGCCCACAGGCGTTCTACCAATCATAACATCCCGCAAGGTTCCTCCTCCTACTGCCGTTACAAAGGCAATAATAAAAACGCCAAAAAGATCAAGCTTTTTACTCATAGCAGTCAACGCTCCCGACAAGGCAAAAGCAATTGTTCCTATAATATCCAATAAATGAAACATGATTCTTATGAGTTTAAATTGAGCAAATCGTATTCTTGTTATTAAAAACAATTGCCGCAAAATTAAAAAAAAATAATGGCGTAAAGTAGTTCTGAGAAACATATCTGCGGAATCTCTTTTGGGGTCAACAAATATTCTGTTTCAAATTTTTAAAACTGCCTGTTCTCTACGTATCTTTGTTTCCTAAATAATAATTAAATTTTAGAATATCTTGAAACAAATCACTTCAATTCAAAATCCATTCATAAAATCTTTGGTATTATTGCAAGAAAAAGCTAAAAACCGCAAACAAACAGGCACTTTCTTAATAGAAGGAAAACGCGAAATTTCCTTGGCGCTAAAAGGAGGTTATGAAATAGAAACCATCTTATTTTATCCTGAAATTTGTACTGAAATTGAAGCTAAGAAAATATCAAATACTCCTGAGCTAATTGAAATCAATAAAGATGTATTTCAAAAACTAGCTTATCGTGATACTACTGAGGGTGTTTTGGCTATAGCCAAAACAAAATCACAACAGCTGTCGGATTTAAAATTATCCGACAGTCCTTTAATTCTTGTTGCCGAAGCACCTGAGAAGCCTGGGAACATTGGTGCTTTATTACGAACTGCAGACGCAGCTAATCTTGATGCCGTTATTATTGCCAATCCAAAAAGTGATCTATACAGCCCAAATATTGTTCGCTCCAGTGTAGGCTGCTTGTTTACAAACCAAATTGCAACAGGAACAACAGCAGAAATTATTGCTTTTCTAAAAGAGAAAAAAATCAATTTCTATTGTGCTACTTTGCAAAACTCAACTTCATATCATACCCAAGATTACACTAAACCAACAGCGCTAGTTGTAGGTACGGAAGCAACAGGCTTAACGCAAGAATGGCGTGATGCCGCTACTCAAAATATTATAATCCCAATGCAGGGAGAAATTGATAGTATGAACGTTTCAGTTGCTGCAGCAATATTGATTTTTGAAGCCAAAAGGCAAAGAGGATTTTAAAATTACATTTTTGATTCCAGAATTAAATAAACAAATAAGAATATGAAAAACAAATTATTCGCTCTAATAACATTAATCACAACAACACTTTCCTTCGGACAAATAACCGAGCCGCAAGTGGATGCACTAGTGAACAAAACCTTAACTGCATTTAATGTCCCTGGAATTGCGGTAGCAATTATAAAAGACGGAAAAGTAGTTCTTGCTAAAGGGTATGGGGTAAAATCCATCGATACAAAAGAAAAAGTGGATGCCAATACTTTATTTGGTATTGCTTCTAACAGTAAAGCTTTTACAAGCGCATCACTAGCCATATTAGTGGATGAAGGAAAAATAAAATGGGATGATAAAGTCATAAAATACCTTCCTAACTTTAGGATGTATAATGATTACGTAACTCAGGAATTCACCATTCGTGATTTATTGACACACAGAAGCGGACTTGGACTTGGAGCAGGAGATTTAATGATTTGGCCTGACGGAAGTAACTTTACAGCTACTGATATTATTCAAAACTTACAATACTTGAAGCCTGTTTCGGCTTTTAGAACTAAATATGATTATGACAATCTTTTGTACATTGTAGCAGGAGAAGTCATTCATGTAGTTAGTGGAAAAAGCTGGTGTAATTTTGTTGAAGAACGTATTATGGCACCACTCGAAATGAATCATAGCGCAGCTTCATTTGTTCGCTTAAAAGATTCTACTAATATCATTGCCCCTCACGTACCTATAAATGGAAAGTTGAAAGTAATTAAACGCTACCAAAACCAGCTTTTTGATGCAGCCGCGGGAATTTATTCCAGTGTGAACGATTTGAGTAAATGGGCAATTATGCAAATGAATAATGGAAAATATGGCCCTGACAACAAGCAGTTATTCTCCCAAAAAGAACATGATGAAATGTGGCAGTTGCAAACTATAATTCCAACTAAAACTAGAGCTCCCTACAATACACATTTTAATGGTTATGGACTAGGTTGGTTTTTAAGTGATGTAAAAGGATACAAACAAGTAACACATACTGGTGGACTTGAAGGAATTGTAACACAAACTACTTATATTCCTGAATTACAGTTAGGGATTATTGTATTGACAAACCAACAATCAGGTGCTGCATTTAACGCAATTACAAACACCATAAAAGACAGCTATTTAGATATTGATTCAGAAGACTATGTAACGATATACAGTAACCGCATTAAAGCCAATGAAGAAAGTGCTGATAAAGTAACTGATGAAGTGTGGGCTACCGTTGCCAAAAACAAAAAAGACAAAGTAAAAGTTGACCTAGCTTCAATAACAGGAACATATCAGGATAAATGGTTTGGGGATGTCGTGATAAGCGAGAAAAAAGGGAAGTTGTTTTTTGAATCGAAACGTTCTTCTCAGCTTAGCGGAGAGGTGTTTTTCTATAAAAAAGGAAACTATGTAGTAAAATGGAATAACGCTTACTTGCATGCTGATGCCCATCTCTTTTTTAGCTTTGATGAAAAAGGAAAAGCCATAACGTTAAAAATGAATCCCATCTCTGATTTAACAGATTTCAGCTATGATTTTCAAGATTTGGATTTTATTCGAATCTAAAAAAAATAACTCTAAAACATCCTTGAAAGATCAAGCGGAAAATTAAATATTAGGTAGTAATTTATCTCTTGCATATTTGCCAACTTATAGTTATTTTTAGAAAATGAACCATGCCGCTATGACAGAAATAGATATAGAAAAAGAGAACAAAGCAATTGCTCAGGAATACAAAGAATTACTGCGCATCAGTTACCAGACCTTGACTCCTGAAGACAAGAAATTGATACGTAAGGCATTTGATGTTTCCGTAGAAGCCCATAAAGAACAGCGAAGAAAATCAGGGGAAGCCTATATATTTCACCCTATTGCCGTGGCAAAAATAGTTGCCTCAGAAATAGGTCTGGGTGCCACTTCTATTGCCGCAGCATTATTACATGATGTTGTGGAAGACACTCCCACTACCGTTAAAGACATTGAACGGATTTTTAATCCAAAAGTGGCGCAACTTGTAGAAGGATTAACTAAGATTTCGTTGGTTCAAAAAGACATGAACGTATCGATGCAGGCCGAAAATTTCCGTAAAATGTTATTGACGCTTAATGACGATGTGCGCGTTATCCTAATTAAAATAGCCGATAGATTGCACAACATGCAAACTATGGAGTCCATGGAAAACCATAAACAAGTCAAAATTGCCTCTGAGACTTTATATATATATGCACCTCTTGCCCATCGCCTAGGATTATACAACATCAAAACAAAACTAGAAGATTTAGGGTTAAAATACACTGAACCTATCGTTTACAACAATATCGTTAGCAAAATTAAAGAGACAAAAGAACAACAAGATGCCTACATAAAAGACATCTCTGACGTGATTAAAAGCTCTTTAGATGCTGAAGGAGTTGAATACGTTATAAAAGGTCGTCCAAAATCTATCTATTCTATCAGAAGAAAAATGCTGGCTCAAAATGTAAGCTTTGATGAAGTCTATGATAAATTTGCACTTCGGATCGTTTACAAAGCAAATCCGCACGATGAAAAGTTTCTAGCATGGAAAATATATTCCATTGTAACCGACCATTATCGTCCGAGCCCAAGTCGTTTACGCGACTGGATTTCCTCTCCTAAATCTACCGGATATGAAGCATTGCACATTACGGTCATGGGACCTAAAGGGCGCTGGGTAGAAGTGCAAGTACGCAGTGAGCGTATGGACGAGATTGCAGAAAAAGGGTACGCAGCGCATTACAAATATAAAAATGGTGCGACAGAAGAAGGTGGTTTGGATGTTTGGTTGAACTTACTTAAAGAAGCACTAGAAAACTCAGAAACTAGTGCCGTAGATTTTGTTGAGGATTTTAAAATGAATCTGTATTCAAAAGAAATATATGTTTTTACCCCAAAAGGAGACATCAAATCTTTGCCAAAGGGTGCGACTTCTCTGGATTTTGCATTTAGCATCCATTCTGAAATAGGTATTAAAACTCGTGGAACCCGTGTAAACGGAAAATTAGTCCCTCTAAATTATGAACTAAAAAATGGCGATCAGGTCGAAATTATCACTTCCCAAAATCAAAAACCAACTATCAACTGGTTTGATTACGTTACCACATCACGCGCAAAAAATAAGATTCGAAATGTCTTAAATGAAAATACTAAAAAAATTGCTGAAGACGGAAAAGAAATCCTAACTCGTAAATTAAAGCATCTAAAAATAACTTTAAGTGAGAGCGTAATTAATGAATTAGTCAATTTTTTCAAACTAAAAACCAGTTTAGATTTGTTTTACAGAGTTGGTGTGGGTTCAATTGACAATCAGCAACTTAAAGATTATGCTGCCCAAAAAAGCAACACTTTAATAAATTTCTTTAAAAGTAAAATTAAACGTTCCGGACAAACTGCTGATGCAGACGTCCACAAACAAGTATTGAGCAGCAATTATGACATGCTCGTGTTTGGTAAAGAACAAGATAAATTAGACTACAAACTGTCCACATGCTGTAATCCCATTCCAGGAGACACAGTTTTTGGTTTTGTCACGATAAACGAAGGTATTAAAGTGCATAAAAAAGATTGTCCAAATGCAATTGCGATGCAGTCTAACTATGCGTATCGTATTATGCAGGCCAAATGGATCGATTCGTCACAACAAGAATTTAAGGCGATCATAAATATTACCGGAATGGATACTTTAGGACTTACAAATGAGTTGACTAAAGTAATTTCGAATAATATGCAGGTCAATATTCAAAGCATATCGTTGAACGGAGATGCAGGACTATTCAAAGGACAATTAATTGTTGTCGTACAGAATAGTACTTTACTGAATAAACTAATCGATAATATTAAAAAAATTGACGGAATCGATAAGGTAACCCGTGTTTACAAAAAATAAAAGTATAAGGATTAAATCATTATCATCGATTTTCACGACTCGTTGAGGACTACAGCATTTAGGTTCTTTTTGTTTCAAAACTCACAAATTATGCTCTTATAAGTCCTTAAACTTGAAAACTATTAGAATAAATAATTTATCTTTGCCAGATATGACACTCATTTCCACAGATAACAACAAAAACCAAGAAATTGTAAAAAATGTTTTTACAATGTATCTTGAGAAAAAAGGGCACCGAAAAACTCCTGAACGTTATTCCATCCTTCAAGAAATTTATGAAAGTGAAGAGCATTTTGATATCGAGAATCTTTACATCAAAATGAAAAATAAAAACTACCGTGTCAGTAGAGCGACCTTATATAATACAATTGAGTTATTACTGGACTGTGCTTTAGTTCGCAAGCATCAGTTTGGTCAAAATCAAGCACATTACGAAAAATCATACTTCGATAAACAACATGATCATATTATCATGACCGATACTGGAGAAGTGATTGAGTTTTGTGATCCAAGAATACAAAGCATCAAAAAAACAATCGAAGAAATATTTGATATTGAAATCACTAATCACTCTCTATATCTATACGGAGTCAAGAAAAAACCAATATCAGACACTGAAATTTAAAAAATACGAATCACTTGCGAGAGGTTCAGCAAATAAATAATTAACTGCAAATAATAAACAGAATGACCGTAGATTTATTACTAGGATTACAATGGGGAGATGAAGGAAAAGGAAAAATTGTTGATGTACTTACTTCAAAATACGATATTATTGCTCGTTTTCAAGGTGGACCAAATGCTGGACATACTTTAGAATTTGACGGAATAAAACATGTCCTTAGAACTATTCCTTCTGGAATTTTTCACGATAATAACATTAATATTATTGGGAATGGTGTTGTAATCGACCCAGTTGTTTTTAAAGGTGAAGTTGACGGTTTAGCTAAATTTAATTTAGATATTAAATCAAAATTAATCATTTCAAGAAAAGCACATTTAATTTTACCAACTCACCGTTTACTAGATGCTGCTTCTGAAGCTTCAAAAGGGAAAGCTAAAATTGGTTCTACTCTTAAGGGTATTGGACCAACTTACATGGATAAAACCGGTAGAAACGGAATTCGTGTTGGTGATATCGAACTAGAAGACTTCAAAGAAAGATACAGAGCACTTGCTGACAAGCACGAGGCGATGATCGCATTTTATGATGTAAATATTCAATATAACTTAGAAGAGCTTGAAAAAGAATTTTTTGAATCTATCGAAGATTTGAAAAAACTTGATTTTATTGATAGTGAAGAATATTTACACCAAGCTCAAAAAGCAGGTAAATCAATACTATGTGAAGGAGCGCAAGGTTCATTACTAGATGTAGACTTTGGAACCTATCCATTTGTAACTTCTTCTAATACTACTGCAGCAGGAGCTTGTACTGGTTTAGGAATTGCTCCTAACAAAATCAAAGAAGTATACGGAATTTTCAAAGCATACGTAACACGTGTAGGTAGTGGACCATTTCCAACAGAACTTTTTGACGAAGACGGTACTACAATGGCACGCGTAGGAAATGAATTTGGATCTGTTACAGGAAGACAAAGACGTTGTGGATGGTTAGACCTAGTAGCGCTAAAATATGCTATTCAAGTAAATGGTGTAACGCAATTAATGATGATGAAAGGTGATGTCCTTTCAGGATTTGAAACTTTAAAAATATGTACAGAGTACACTTATAAAGGTAAAAACATCGCTCACTTCCCTTACAACATTGAACCAGAAAATGTAACTCCAGTTTACAAAGAATTTAAAGGTTGGAAAGCAGATTTGACTGGTATGACTACATACGATGAATTACCAAAAGAATTAAAAGAATATATTGACTTCATTGAAAAAGAAGTAGAAGTCCCTATCAAAATTGTCTCTGTAGGGCCAGATAGAACACAAACAATTACTAAATAAGATTAACTAACGCTCTGAAATTTCAGAGCGTTTTTTTTTCTCCTTATTCTATTTATACAATTTAATAAAACTTGATCAGATCGATAACTAATTTCTAACACTCTCTTTTTTGAATCGTAAAAGCTATTCTATATTCCGCTCTTTATTTTTAATTTTTACAATGATAGTTTTGCAATCTTGTAAAGAGGAGGAATTAGTAGTTACTCCAAAACAATTCCAAATAGAAGGGTCGAAAATTATACAAAATTCAAATCCCATTCAGCTTATTGGCGCTAATTCCTTTCACGTATTTAGTTCTGGAAGCACTGATATGAATTCTTGGAATATTGATATTGCCAGAGAATTTATTGGAAACATAAAAGAAACCCCAGTAACGGGTAACGCAATTCAAGACTCAAATGGCTCTTATTTATATTCGTTGCAGCGTATTATTGATGATAATAGAATAAATAAGCGGATTACCATTCTATGTGCTTTTGGTTGGAATGGACAAAAAGTAACAGAGTTTACAGGAAAAAGTCCCGCGCAAACATCGTGGTGGACTGATTACAAAACAAAACTAGCACTTTGGGCTACACAATTTAAAGATCAAGAAGATGTATGGATTGAAGTGTGGAATGAACCATATCGTTTTGATAGAGCTGATGGATTCACAGATACTGTTTGGATGTCTGACATGAGCGAACTGGTCACTACAGTACGAGCGACGGGAAACACAAACATCTTAATAATTCCGTGCGCTGAACAAGGACAAGATGAAAGTATTATTATCAACAAAGGAGCCGATTTTCTAAAAAACAAAACCAACATTCTATTTGATATCCATGCTTATGAAAAATGGCTATTAGATGATGAAATCACAATAAACAATCGCTTAGATGCCTTGAAGAAAGCTAATCTTCCAATTATCTTTGGAGAGACTGCCCCTTTAAACGCTGGGGCTTTAATGAATCCTAAACTATTTTTAGATATTATCTACAATCGAAGTCTATCTGTTTGTGCTTGGGTTTGGAAAAATGATGAGAATGACACAGACGCCTTATTAACAAAGGCCGGATTACCAAATGACAACAATAACAATAACTGGGGGACTACCTTTAAAAATCTTAGTTTGAGAGCTAGAAAACCTTAATTTTACAATATTAAAAGCACGAATAAAAAAATGAAGAATCCGGAAATAAAAATAAAACAAACAGAACTTCTTTCTGATAACTGGTACATATTAAATAAAGTAACTTTCGACTATCAAAAAAACGATAATAGCTGGATTACTCAAAAAAGAGAAGTGTACAATCGTGGAAACGGATCTGCCATTTTACTTTATAATTCAAAACAAAAAACAGTAATTCTTACAAGACAATTTCGATTACCAACGTATCTAAATGAAAACAAATCAGGAATGATGATTGAGGTTTGTGCTGGACTTTTAGACGAGGATAATCCCGAACAATGTATTATTAGAGAAACAGAAGAAGAAACAGGATATCGCATTACAAAAGTTGATAAAGTAATGGAAACCTACATGTCCCCTGGTGCTGTAACTGAAATTTTATACTTATTTACTGGTGAATATGACGAATCTATGAAGGTAAGTGACGGCGGTGGCGTCGCACATGAGGAGGAAAATATCGATGTTATGGAAATATCTTATGACGAGGCATATGCTATGATTGCATCTGGCGAAATTAAAGATGCTAAGACTATTATACTATTACAGCATGCTAAAATAAACAATCTCGTTTAAAACCCTCCCTTTAAAATTTAAGTACATGAATAACCAGACAAAAGGTGTTTTATTCGCACTATGCGCTACCCTACTTTGGTCGGTAAATTTTGTGATTGCAAGCGGGATAAAAGGTCATATTCCGCCTGTAGGCTTGGCTTTTTGGAGATGGACAATCGCTTGTGTGGTTTTGGCTCCTTTTGCTATTAAGAGCACTATTAGAAATCGTATAGAAATAAAGAAAAATATTCGTTTCCTTGCCCTCACTGCAGTTCTTGGAATTACCATATTTAACACGTTGATTTATTTTGCCGGAAAAACAACATCAGCCGTCAACCTATCTTTAATAGCCATTTCCATTCCCTTATTTATTGTAGCAATATCCCGAATCGCTTTCAAGGAAAAAATAAGTAACACCCAAATAATTGGCATCCTAACAATCATACTAGGCGTTCTAATACTAATTACCAAAGGATCTTTACAATCTTTGCTTCAAATAAAGTTCGCAATAGGTGATTTAATAATGCTGATTGCCTGTTTTTTCTTTGCAAGTTATACAATTTTAGTCAGGCTGAAACCAAAGGAATTACCATCCAAAGTATTTCTATTCAGTGTTTTTGTTTTGGGAGTTCTTTTCCTTTTACCTTTCTACCTTTGGGAACACCTTTATTACAAGAAAGTTATTTTTGACTCCACTACAATTTTTGCTACCACTTATGTTGGGATCTTTGCCTCGCTGGTATCCTATTATTTATGGAACGAAGCCATTACGCTAATTGGGACACAAAAAACAGCATTAATCTACTACTTAATACCTGTCTTTAGCGGAGTTTTAGCTTACTTTTTTCTGAATCAGAATATTGTTCTGAGCCAAATCATAAGTATGGGAATCGTTATCGCGGGTTTGTTTATTACTAATCGCAAAAAAACCAGCTCCTCTTACACCCTTTTTAAGCATAAAAAAAGTATAATAAAATAGCTTTCATTATACTTTTTAAAATTTTAAAATCATTAAAATCTTATTTATTAGGCTGAGGGGTCATTCTTAAATAAGGCTTTATTTGCTGATATCCTTTTGGAAATTTCGCAGGTATATCATGATCCGGAATTGAAGGTGAAATTACCACGTCATTCCCGTCTTTCCAGTTTGCAGGTGTCGCCACACTGTATTCTGATGTCAACTGCAAGCTATCAATAACACGCAGAATTTCATCAAAATTACGCCCTGTAGAAGCTGGGTAGGTCAATATCAACTTAATTTTTTTATCAGGTGCAATTATAAAAACAGACCGAACAGTAAAGGTTTCATTTGCATTGGGGTGAATCATATCATAAAGATTTGCGACAGTCTTACTTTCGTCTGCAATGATTGGGTATTGCAAAGTAACATTTTGTGTTTCCTCAATATCTTTAATCCATTTTATATGCGACTCTAATCCATCCACACTTAATGCAATTACTTTTGTATTTCTTTTTTCAAACTCGGGATAATAATTTGCAACAGTTCCCAGTTCAGTAGTACAAACGGGCGTGAAATCGGCAGGATGTGAAAACAAAACACACCATGAATCGCCTATCCACTCATGGAAATTAATTTCCCCCATTGTTGTTTCTGCTGTAAAATCTGGAGCAATATCTCCTAATCGTAGTGTTGCCATAATTTCTTTATATTTTTATTAAAGTTAGTCAAAAAATAGTGAACTAGAAGCGTAAATACACAAAGAAACCAAAACTAGTGTCCGTGTTTTTTCATTTTTACATTGGGTAAAAAATAAGTAAATACGCCCAACAAAGGTAGAAAAGAACTGATTTTATAAACATATTCTATACTGGTTTGATCAGCCAAATACCCCAAGATAGCCGAACCCAAACCTCCCATTCCAAAAGCAAAACCAAAAAACAAACCAGAAATCATCCCCACTTTACCTGGCATCAATTCTTGAGCAAATACTAAAATCGCCGAAAATGCCGAAGCAATGACTATTCCTATAACCACTGATAATATTCCAGTCCAAAACAAATTAGCGTAAGGCAAAAGCAAAGTAAAAGGAGCAGCTCCTAAAATTGAAATCCAAATAATGTATTTCCTCCCAAAACGATCTCCTAATGGTCCGCCAATCAATGTTCCCGCAGCCACAGCGGCTAAGAAAACGAACAAATGAAATTGAGATTCTTGAATACTAAGTCCGAATTTTTTCATTAAATAAAATGTAAAGTAACTCGACATGCTAGACATATAGAAAAACTTCGAAAAAATTAAAAGCAGTAACACGCCTATTGAAATTTGTATTTTTCTCTTCGAAAAAGGGACAATATCTTCGTCATTGGCAATTTTTTTGGCAGCACGTAAATTCAAATGGTTTTGGTACCAAACCGCAATTTTAGTCAAAACGAATATGCCTATAATACCCACTATTACAAACCAAATGATATTCGATTGACCATATGGTGCCACAATTATAGCAACTAACAATGGTCCGATCGCACTTCCGGTGTTCCCGCCCAGCTGAAAGATGGATTGTGCCAAACCTCTTTTCCCGCCAGAACCTAAAAAAGCAACACGCGACGCTTCTGGATGAAATATGGAAGAACCAATCCCCACAAGGGAAACTGCGACTAATATCATCCAAAAATGAGTAGACACCGATAATAAAGCTAATCCCGAAATCGTAAACACCATACCAATTGCCAATGAATATGGTTTTGGTTTTTTATCAGTGTAAAAACCAATAAACGGTTGCAATAAAGAGGCTGTCAGTTGATATACAAAAGTAATCAACCCTATCTGGGTAAAATTCAAGCTAAAATTCTCTTTAAGAATTGGGTAAGTAGACGGAATAACCGACTGCATTAAATCATTTATCAAATGAGCAAAAGCAATAGAGAACAAAACCGAATAAATGGTTTTTTGAGCTCCTGCAGGATTATCTGCTTTTAAATCAGTATTAGAAATAGTATTCATAGCGGATAAAAAAAAGAAGAAATAAAAAATTAAATAAATCGAAGCACAAAATACCAAAAGGCTAAAGTGATAAAAGAAATTGGGATTCCAAAACCAATCATCATACTACTTAAACGAGGCTTCAAACCATGTGTAGCAGCCAATATACTGGCAGTTATCATGGGCGCCATCGCTGACTCCATGATGGCCACTTCAATCATTTTAGAATTTTGATTCAAAATCACAACGTACAACACATAGATTATGGCTGGAGTCAATATTAGTTTATATAGAAGTCCCAATCCCAAAAACCGCCAATGTTGGCTTCGACTTTCAAAACGCAGCTGTAGCCCCACGGAAACCAACGCCAATGGGGTAACTCCACTACCTACTTTCTGGAGAATATATTGTACCCATTCATGGAAATCAAAATTCAACACATTCATCACACAGGCCACCACAAAAGTAATAAATGGAGGGAAAAACATTATTTTTTTAAAAATTTGAATGCCATTCGGCTCCCCTTTAGAGTACATAGTAGCTACCAGAATCCCTAAAGTAGAAAGTACTACAAAAGTTCCGGGTTGATCTACTAATATCGCAGTTTTCATCCCTTCCTGACCATATAGCGCTTCGATAATTGGAAAACCAAGGAACGACGTATTTCCGAGACCTGCCGTTAAGATTAAGCATCCAGTCAGTTTTTTTGACCAACCATACTTTTTTCCTAAAAAACGAAAAAACACAAACGAAACTGCAAACCCAATCCATGCCACGCCAATAGGAAATAACAATTGGTTATTCCAATGAATTTTCGGAATGTAATACAAGGCCAAAGCTGGAAGGCAAATATAAATTACAATCTTATTTAATAGCTTATAGCTGTTAGTAGGAAATCGTTTTACACGTTGCAATACAATCCCAAGAATTAAATAAAAAAAGATAAGAATAAAGTTAATCATCGTCTAAAAATTATATCAGCTAATTTAGCACTATCACTTGGTATAAATCAAAATTATTAGAATTGTATTTCACTATTTTTCAATAATTCAATTTCAATGGGACGAGCTAAACTATTCTACTTAAAAAGCGGATTAAATTCTAATAATTCATGTTTAAGTGTTAATTTTACTAAAATGATTTTAAGCTTTGGAAAACGACAAAATAAAACAGACTGCCCTTAACGAGAAAGCTGGAATTCCCCAGCCAGAAATATTTAGTCCGTCTGTTGTAAAAAACATTCAAAAATATAGAAAAGTACAGCCTTCATCGGATGAACTAGTAACCGGGATTTTATCGGGTAATATAACCGCTCTAAGCCGCGCTATTACTTTAGTAGAAAGCACGAATCCCGATCATTTGCTCAAAGCCAATGAAGTTATTAATGCGTGTTTGCCTCATGCAAATAAATCAGTTCGAATAGGAATAACCGGTGTTCCAGGCGTTGGAAAAAGCACCTTCATTGAAGCGTTTGGAAAACATTTAACTGGATTAGGGAAAAAGGTAGCTGTTCTGGCCGTCGACCCGAGCAGTACGATTTCACACGGAAGTATTTTGGGTGATAAAACCCGAATGGAGGAATTAGTTAAAGATAAAAACGCTTACATCCGACCTTCTGCTTCTGGAGATACCTTAGGTGGTGTAGCCAGAAAGACACGGGAGACAATTACACTTTGTGAAGCTTGTGGCTTTGACACCATTATCATAGAAACGGTAGGTGTTGGTCAAAGTGAAACAGCGGTTCATAGTATGGTGGACTTCTTTTTGTTATTAAAAATTGCCGGAGCCGGCGATGAGTTACAAGGTATCAAACGAGGTATTATGGAAATGGCAGACGCGATTGTCATCAATAAAGCAGATGGTGATAACATTCGAAAAGCAAAACTAGCTAAGACAGAGTTCAATAGAGCGCTGCATTTATTTCCTGCAAAAAGATCAGGTTGGATTCCCACAACCGCTACCTGTAGTGCGATTACCCAAGATGGAATTCCAGATGTTTGGGAAACGATTGTACAATTTGTCGAACTCACAAAAGGCAATGATTACTTTAATGTAAAACGTTCGGAGCAAAATGAATATTGGATGCTCGAAACCATCAACGAACAGCTTAAGCTTAGTTTTTATAATAATTCTGACATTCAAAAATTATTAGATTCAACTAAAAAAGCGGTGCAAAATGGTGAAATTTCACCTTTTGCAGCCGCTCAAATATTGTTAGAAAAGTATTTTAAAGGATAAATCTATTTGATATTTCATCTAGACTTTCAGTAAAACAATATATTAATCGTTACTCTTTCTCGTAACGTTCCATTTCTCTATCATAAAACTCGTTAGCCAAAACTATTAATCCTTCCATTTCGGCATTTAATTCGCCTTCATCAAGGTCTTCGGCTTCTTCAATAAATTCTACCTCATCATCTTTAAGATTGATTATGAATCTTGGATAATCTAAGTGAATGATAAAGATATCTTCTTGAAAATCAGTGTTATCGCCTAGTAAAAATTTTGGTAATTCCATTTATAAATGTTAAATCATTAATTGCTAAATTCATTGCAACGATTAAATCAATAATCGTTGCAACAAATATAATCTATTTATCAGAAAGAATGATTGAAGAACTTCCTTTACCATCCATAAAAATAATTTTTGTGTTTGGTGATGCAGCTAGTTCTTTTTGTGCTTTTATGGATTCATATTGCAATTGTTTAGCTGTTAAACCCGTAGAAATAATTCTTTGATAATCAGCAATACCTTGTGCTTCCACTCTTTTACGTTCTGCTTCCTGTTTTTCTTTTTGAAGCACGAAAGTCATTTTTTGCGCGTCTTGTTCAGCATTAATTTTACTTTCAATAGATGCTTTTACTGAAGTAGGAAGATTAATATTTCTAATCAGTAATTGCTCCAGAATCAAACCTCTTGATTTAAAATCAGTCTCAATACTTTTAAAAATTCGATCTTGAAATTCATTTCTTTTAGTAGAATATAAAGCCACAGCATCATAGTAAACTGCGTTATCACGGATACGTGTTCTAGTAACCGGTCGCACAATTTTATCCATATAGCTAACCCCTATTTCTTTAAAAATTGTTGGAGCATCTGCAGCCGATACGCGGTACAATACCGTTAAATCAATAACCACCTCAAGACCGTCATTTGATAATACTCGAATAGCATCATCGCCCTCTTGAGCTCCTTCAGACTGTGCGGCAGACATAGTATAGTTTTGAGTTTGGGTATCAAAAATGGTTACATCCAAAAGTGGATTTATAACATTCAGACCACTTGTAAGAATCCCTGGTTCCACATTACCATACAAGGATTTAACCCCCACTGTACCAGCATCAATTTGCTTAAATGCAGACGAGAATATTCCTCCAATAATTAGCAAAATCCCAATAATTTTAAAAAGATTTGAAAATTTTGACAGCGGATTTTGATCTGTTTTCAAAGTAAAGCTCATAACCACTAAGATTATGCCTAGAATAATAAGTATTATCATGTATTTTAATTTAGAATGTTTATTGGTCAAATAAGAACAATAAACGAATTAGAAGTTATAATGTTAGAATAACATTATTTTATAGATTTCTCTAAGATTAACTTTTTCGTCAATCGAGAGAAGCGAATATACAAAAATAAAGCGGCAAAAGATAATCCTACCAGTAAACCTATCCAAATACCAGTAGCTTTCAAATCAGTATATAAACCTAAGTAAATTGAAATTGGAAATCCAACAACCCAATAAGCCACAAATGTAATATACATTGGTACTTTCACATCCTGTAATCCTCTTAGGGCTCCCAAAACAACAACCTGAATTCCGTCTGAAATTTGAAAAAATGCTGCCACAAATAGTAGCTGAGAGGCTATTACAACAACTTCCTTAGTCTCTACTATGTGCCTCATATCGTTAACATCCACAAACATTTGAGGTAAATATTGGTGAAAAACCACAAAAATAACAGCAAACACCGTCTCTAGAAGTATGGCCAATAAAAATATGGATCGCGCCACAAGCTGCAGTTTAGCATAATCCATCAGTCCTTTCTGATTTCCTACTCTAATCGTTACTGCCACACTCAAACCCATGGCAAACATAAAAGTCAAAGAAGCTAAACTCAACGCAATCTGATTAGCAGCCTGACTCGTCGTTCCTAAAACCCCCGAAAGCCAAATTGCCCCTGTAAACAAACCTACCTCAAAAAACATTTGCATAGAGGAAGGTAAGCCTAAGTTGATAATCTTATTAAGCATTTTTTTCTTGATTTCTTTTAAACTGAAGTTTTCAAAATAGGGATGGAATTTTGGTTTTCTAATCATGATGTAATGCATAAAAAGCAACATAACAATACGAGAAATAATCGTACCGATAGCTGCTCCCACAATTCCCATTTTAGGAAAGATCCAAATCCCATAAATCAAGAAATAATTAATGACCACATTAATGACATTACCAATGATTGTGGCCCACATAGAATATTTAGTTTCTGATTTCCCATCAGCAAACTGCTTGTACGCCTGAAAAACTATAAGCGGAACAAGAGAGAAAGCAACGATATCGAGATACGGCTTTGCCATTTCCACCACAATATCCGGTTGTCCCATGAAAGCGATCAAAGGCTTAAAAAAGAATATAATAAGAAATAAAGTCAAACCTAAAACCGTGCATAAAAACAGCCCGTTATGAAATACGCTTCTTCCTTCTTCAATATCATTCTTCCCGTCAGACTCTGCTGCCAAGGGAGTTATCGCAGTAGAAAAACCAATACCTATTGACATGGCTATAAAAACAAAGCTATTACCTAAAGAAACCGCTGCCAATTCTGTTGGCCCTAGTTTTCCCACCATAATATTGTCTACAATCCCAACAATTGTATGTCCAAGCATCCCTAAAATGATTGGATAAGCCAGTCTTAAATTATAGGAAAACTCTTGAGTATATTTAGAAAAATTCACTGTATTATTATTTTGAAGGCAAAGATAATTAGAAGCTTTTGATTGTTCTTGTATTATTCAACTAATAAGCTCCCTTTTTTTAAGATATTATCCCTTACTCCCGAATTATATAAGAAAATCAAATAATTCTATAACTTTTCAGGAGAGCTGCCGCTATACATTTGCACCAGTCATCAATACAACAATAGATATTCAGATGGCATTAAAATTATCAATATAAAAACCCAGATTTATGAAAACGACAACAAAAATTAAGACACTACTTGTATTAGCAATCTCAGCTTTTTTATCAAATACAACATCTGCGCAAGACACAGCAGTAAAAAATTACGATCAAGGTTTCAAATTAGGATTTGGTGTTAGTGGTGGATATGCTACTCAAGACCCATACAAATTAGCCTTAGGTGCAGATGCAAGATTACAATATGATTTAACAAAAAGATACTCTTTAACATTGACTACTGGATTTACAAATCTTTTTGTAAGTGAAGCTGATGCATTTCCAGGTGAAGCTACTGGAAAAGATTTAGGATTCATTCCAGCTAAAGCAGGTTTTAAAGCATTCGTTTGGAATGACGAATTTTATGTAATGGGAGAAGCTGGTGCTGCATTTGCGGTAACTAACGATTACAACCAAACTTCTTTAATCTTAGCGCCAAGTATTGGTTACGCAACAAAATACATTGACGTTTCATTGCGTTACGAGCACTATTCTGATTTTAGAAAAATGAACAATAATGAAACTATAGGAAAAGGTGTTGGACAAGTTGGTGTACGTCTAGCTTATGGTTTTCAACTATAATACAATTTTGAATTAGTAAAAAAAATGCTCTGAATTTCAGAGCATTTTTTTTTATTCTTTTGCCAACATCTCCTTGTACAATTCGATGTTGCCCTGAATTTTCTCATCCATCTCAGGCATTTGAATGTCAGTATGTTTCTGCATTTCTTCCCAAATAATTTTACCTATAATATAGCGGCACATGTCCTTATCATCGGCTGGAACTACGTACCAAGGAGCATACGCTGAAGAAGTATTGTTTATCGCCTCTTCGTAATAATGCATATAATCATCCCAACGTTCTCTTTCTTTTAAATCTCCTACTGAGAACTTCCAATTGTGCTTTTTCTCTTCTAATCGACGCAATAAACGTTGCCTCTGCTCTTCTTTACTCATATGCAAAAAGAATTTCAAAACGATGGTTCCGTTTTGAGTAATGTGTTTCTCAAAATTCCTGATTTGTTCCATTCTGTTTTCCCAAAAAGAAGGTGTAATCGACGAAACGTCTTCAATCCCCGGTATATTTTCATTTAGAATATATTCAGGATGTACCCGAGTAACTAATACATTCTCATAATGCGTTCTGTTAAAAACAGCAAATTTTCCTTTTTCTGGTAACGCTAAATAATGACGCCATAAATAATCATGCTCCAGTTCGGTCGAATTAGGTGTCTTAAAACTATGTACAACAACTCCGCGTGAGTTAAATTCCTTAAAAACTTCCCGAATCAAGCTGTCTTTACCAGAAGTATCCATCCCCTGCAAACAAATCAAAACTCCATATCGATTGTGGGCATACATCGTGTCCTGCAAGTCACTCAACTTTTCGCGAACATCATCTAATTTATCTTCTTTTGTATCATCGCTGGCACCAATATCTAAATTAGTAGGAAGTTTTGACAATTCTATCTTGTTAACTACTTTAAAATCTTCGGGATTAATCGATTTCATAGGGATTTTTTTATCTTTACTTTCTCAAATATAACAAATAATCAGGATTAATCTTGATGATTTTTTGGAGCTTTTTCCAGCTATTCGCTACAATCTATTGTGCCGCCCCGAAGCTTCGGGACTGGCACAATAGGATTTTCTCTTTTATCTGGGCTAGGGCTTTACGTTTTCAACAACAAATTATGAAAAAATTTACATTAGAATTATTCACAACGATTATCGGTATTGGTTCTGCATCAGGGCTTTTTTTTCAAGGCAATTCTCTTTACTTAATAGGAGACAACAGTGGCTTTTTATACGAATACAACATCACCGATACTAGTCTGAATAAATACCCACTCTTACAAAACCCTAGTGATAATATTCCTAAAAAGGACAAACCCGACTTTGAATCCATCACACATTTTCAAGACACGCTTTATATCTTTGGTTCTGGATCCACGGCAAGAAGGAATGCGATGATCGAATTCGATTTAAAAACGAGAAAAAAAGCCACAACTAATAATTTGGTTGATTTGTATGCAGTCATGCAGAGTTTTGGGAATATCAAACCAGAAGATTTTAATTTAGAAGGCGCTATTTATGATGGCGAAAACTGGTATTTCTTTAACCGTGCCAATGAAAGCAATAATAAGAATGTCATATATACATTGCACGCCAAAAAATTAAACGAAGAATTCAGCCTAATTTCGAACGAGTACAAGCTGCCCAAAATAAAGGGCGTTCGCAGTAGCTTTACCGATGCAATTCTCGTAGACGATAAAATTTATTTCTTGGCCACAGCCGAAAACACTTCCTCTACGTATGACGATGGAGAAATCCTAGGAAGCATTATTGGTTGTATAGATTTAGATACAATGAAAATAGATTTTACACAAAAAATTAGCCCCACAAATAAATTTGAAGGGCTAACCTTATTTTCAAAAACCAAGAACCAAATCCAGTTTCTACTTTGTGAGGACAAAGACACGGATGTCTTAGAAAGTACTATTTACAAACTAAGTATAGACCTCAAGTAAAAAAGAAAACTATTTCTATTTCTTCGCAGACTGAACTGCATCTCTATTCTTTTGTTCTTTTAGAATATCACTCAAGAAAGGCATTGTTTCTTCCTCAATTTGATTTTCTGAAATAGCTAATGCTTTTGGGTCAGTAGCTAATTGTAGCCATGGTCTAGGCGCAGCAAAATCATAACTACCAAAAACGATTACAGGAGTCCCTTTTACTTTAACTGTTTCTGAATCGGCTAATTGCCACTCATCAGCCCAATCGTATAAATACTTGGCATCCGTCTCCTGAAGTCTCAAACAAGAATGAGAAGCTGGGTAACCGGGTAAGCTGTATTGATGCCATCCCACACCTAATTTATTTTCTACGTTAAAATTCCAACGTAATTCCCACTCATCATCAAATGTACTTGTAGTTTCCTCTGCTTTCCAATTCGTAAAAAACAAACCTTCTGGGGTTTTATGTTTTTCACTCCCCATATTAGTAGGTCCCGTATAAACCAATTGCCCTTTTTCATAAGCAGCAAATGTTTGTGTAGCATACGAAAAAAAGATAACTTTTTTTATGTCTTTTAAATACGAAACAGTCATTGGAAAAGGAAGATAGAATTCAATATCGCCGCTCATATCCCCCGGAATTAAAATAGAATCCATTTGCTTCAAATTGGTAGCATCGGTTCGGTTAACCGCATACGCGATACGTAGCATTTTATTATCGGCGCTATTTGCCGATAACCATTGTTTTGTATTTTCGAAATGAAAAGAAACATTTTTCGGTTCTTGTCGCTTGATAACTGGTTCGCTTTCGACACTTTCGACATCAGCTTGTTGTTTGCATGAAGCAAAAAGAATTATGATACTTATATTAAAAAGAAGGGCTAATTTTTTCATAGTGATTATTTATACTACAAAATTGACCTATTTCAGGAACTAAAGTGTTACATAATTATTTGAATAATTTATCAAATTTAAATATTTACGACCTGTGGAAATTAACTTTTATTTTACTTTCTGTACTGCCATTAAAAAAATGGAATGCCTTAACTTTGCTAATAACAAACTAAAATTTGAACATAATGACAGACTTAAAAAATAAAAATGCGCTAATTACAGGTGCTGGAAAAGGAATTGGTAAAGCGATTGCTATAGCATTGGCGAAGGAAGGCGTGAATGTAATTTTAGTTTCTCGTACCCAATCTGATTTAGACGAGGTAGCAACGGCAGTAAATAACTTAGGCGTAAAATCATTGACACTTACTGCTGATGTTTCTGATATTTGTTCAGTAGATACTGCAGTAGCAGAAGCCTTGGGTAAATTTAAAACGATTGACATATTAATCAATAATGCAGGAATTGCAGCTTTTGGTAAATTTTTAGAATTGGAACCTAAAGCATGGGAGCGTATCATTCAGGTCAACTTAATGGGAACCTATTATACTACCCGCGCGGTATTACCTAATATGATCGAACGACAAACTGGAGATATCATAAACATTTCCTCGACTGCAGGATTGAAAGGAAATGCATTAACAAGTGCATACAGCGCCTCTAAATTTGCTGTATTAGGACTAACCGAATCCTTAATGCAGGAAGTTCGCAAACACAACATTCGCGTTACTGCCTTAACGCCAAGTACGGTGGCTACTGAAATGGCCAAAGATTTAAAACTAACTGACGGTAACCCTGAAAATGTAATGCAAGCTGAAGATGTAGCTGAATTAATCATTGCGCAATTAAAATTAAACCGCCGCGTATTTATTAAAGACGCAGGGATTTGGTCAACAAACCCATAATATTAGAGGAAAGTCGAAAGACATATCACTGCTGAAAAAAAACCATTAAGAGATTAAGTTCATTAAGTTTTACCTTAATTTTCTAAATCTCTTAATGGTTTAATAATTTAAACTATGAATTATTTTAAATTGCCTACACCTCAACCGCTACAAATTCCATTCGAACACTGCCATCAGTGTCAATTGTAGTCAAATTGATTTCATGCAAGGTATTCACTAATTCTGGATTCCAAGGTGTTTTAACTTTTACATAGTTTTCTGTAAAACCATGAATGTAACCCTCTTTATTTTCACTTTCAAAAAGAACTGTTCGAGTACTTCCCAATTGACTTTCATAGAAAGAACGGCGTTTTTTTACTGATAATCCACGCATCATTTTACTTCTTTTCACACGTACATTTTCAGGTACAACTCCACCCATTTCTGCAGCTTCTGTGTTATCACGTTCAGAATACTTGAAAACATGTAAATAAGAAATATCCATTTCATTCAAGTAACGATAAGTTTCTAAGAAATGTTCATCTGTTTCACCAGGAAAGCCAACAATGACGTCCACACCAATACAGGCATGAGGCATCACTTCTCTAATTTTATTTACTCTTTCCGTATATATTTCGCGTTGGTAACGACGCTTCATTAATTTCAAAATATCATTACTTCCAGACTGCAACGGAATATGAAAATGCGGTACAAAAGTTCTGCTTTTCGAAACAAATTCGATGGTTTCATTTTTCAATAAATTAGGTTCGATGGATGAAATTCGCAAACGCTCTATTCCTTCTACTTTATCTAATTCCTGAACTAGTTCTAAGAAGGTATGTTCGTGCTTTTTATTTCCAAATTCCCCTTTTCCGTAATCGCCAATATTTACTCCAGTAAGAACAATTTCTTTGATATTTTGCTGCGAAATTTCGTAAGCATTTTTCAAAACATTGTTTAATTCGTCACTTCTAGAAATTCCTCTCGCAAGCGGAATCGTACAATAGGTACATTTGTAATCACAACCATCTTGCACTTTCAAGAAAGCACGGGTTCTGTCACCGATCGAGTAACTTCCCACATAGAAATCAGCATCAGCTATCTCGCAAGAATGTACCTCTCCAAAATCATTTTTGGACAAATCATTGATATAATCGGTAATTTTAAATTTTTCGGTAGCTCCAAGAACCAAATCCACACCATCAACTGCAGCTAATTCTTCTGGTTTCAACTGCGCATAACAGCCCACAGCGGCTACAAAAGCTTTATCATTAAGTTTCATTGCTTTCTTAACCACTTGCTTAAACTGCTTATCGGCATTTTCAGTAACGGAGCACGTATTGATTACATACATATCAGCAACTTCTTCAAAATCTACACGATCAAAACCTTCGTCTTCAAAGCTTCTAGCAATCGTAGAAGTTTCCGAAAAATTCAGTTTGCAACCAAGCGTATAAAAGGCAACTTTTTTTCTGTTTTCCATAGGGATAAACTACGTTTTTAGTAGTAACTTATTATATTTACATCTTTGTAAAAAGAGTTTGCAAATTTACGTACAATATTCTTTAAAATGAAATCAATAATTCACTATATATCAACGCTTTGTATTGTATTAACATTTGTTTCCTGTGGAAAAGACAGTACAGAAAATAAAGATCATCTTGTTTTTCGTTACAATGAAAGTTCTAATATCACTTCTCTTGACCCTGCTTTCTCAAAAGTACAATCGAATATTTGGGCTTGTAATCACATTTTCAATGGTTTACTACAACTGGACGAAAAATTAAATATCCAACCCGATATTGCCAAATCTTGGGCTATTTCGCCCGATGCGAAAACCTATACTTTTACGTTGCGAAGCGACATCTATTTCCAAAAACACATCTTATTTGGTAAAGACAGTACCAGAACAGTAAAAGCCTCCGATTTTGAATACAGCTTAAACCGATTATTAGACGAAAAAGTAGCTTCTCCCGGTGGTTGGGTTTTACAAAACGTAGAAAGCTTCAAAGCACAAAATGACAGCGTTTTTGAAATTAAACTCATCAAACCTTTTCCTGCTTTCTTGGGTTTGATGACCATGAAATATGCCTCAGTAGTACCTAAAGAAGTTGTTTCTCATTATGGTAGTGATTTTCGTTCGCACCCAATAGGAACTGGCCCTTTCCAAATGAAATTATGGGAAGAAAACGTAAAGCTGGTCTTACGAAAAAACCCTTTATTTTATAAAAAAGACGAAAAAGGGAATTCGCTGCCTTATCTAGAAGCCGTTGCTATTACTTTTTTACCAGACAAGCAAAGTGGTTTTTTACAATTCATACAAGGAAAATTAGATTTCACTTCAGGTCTTGACCCTTCTTATAAAGATGATATTCTAACTCAAAAAGGAGAACTACAGCCCAAATATAAAAACGAGATCAACCTGATTACTGGGCCTTACCTTAATACCGAGTACCTTGGATTCAGAATGGACGGCGACGACAAAGCTGTATTAGACTTACGCATTCGCCAAGCCATGAATTACGGTTTTGATCGTCAAAAAATGATTACCTATTTGCGAAATAATATGGGAACGCCAGCCGTAAACGGAATTATTCCCGCAGGTTTACCCAGCTTTAATAATGCTAAAGGATATACCTACGATATCGAAAAAGCAAAAAAATTAGTAAATGAGTACAAGAAAGCTACAGGTGATAAAAATCCTGTAATTCAATTAAGCACGAATGCTTCTTATGTTGATATTGGAGAATTTTTGCAAAGAGAGTGGCAAAAAATAGGATTAGACGTTCAAGTAGACATCAGTCCTCCTTCTACATTGCGTCAAGCTATTTCTACCGGAAAAGTTTCTTTTTTTAGAGCGAGCTGGATTGCTGATTATCCCGATGCAGAGAATTATCTATCGTTATTTTACAGTAACAATTTCTCTCCAAACGGACCAAATTACACCCATTTTAAAAATGACGAATTTGATCGTTTATACGAACAAGCTTTCAAGGAAACGGATGATGAAAAACGTTTTGTCTTGTATCAAAAAATGGACAAAATCATTATTGAACAAGCACCAATAATTCCTTTGTTTTATGACAAAGTAGCCCGATTCTCCAGAAAAGAAGTTACTGGCTTAGGGATTAATCCTTTGAATTTATTGAGTTTAAAAAAAGTAAAAAAGAACATTCCTAAATCGTAACAAACGAATGAAAAAAGCTATTATATTCTTTCTTCTTATTCAGGTGCTAACCACAAATGCTCAAAACAGTATTGAATGGGACGGTATCTACCAACTACAATTATCAGATTTTCAATCAGAAGCTACACAAATTGGAAGTGACGTTAATATCACTAGCATCCACACCGCTTCAAGTCTTGGTTTTGCATTTATGATGAACAATGTAGAGTTTATGTTTACCAAAAATTTCAACTCCAAAGTAAATTGCTCTTTCCAAAAGGACGCAGGGTCTCTAATTGCTCCAGATACAATTACCGCTAACAAACTGCTGGATTTTGCTCGCTATGAGTTTGATCTATCTGAACTCTATGCTCGTAAATTACGCAAAGAAATCTACGAGCAGAAAGGAACTTTTTCTGATGTCAGCTTTTTAAAAGTTATATACGACCAAATACAAAAGAAGTACACCGAAGAGCATGCTATGGCAGCTAAAAACACTAATTTGGGTCTTGAAGCAGCGAAACTTACTGTACTGCATACAGAAGTCTTAAAGCAAATTGAGAACTATCCAGATTTTTGTAAAAGTTGCAAACCACCTAAGAAAAAGAAATAAAATCCTTAATTCAAAATAAATCTGCGCACTACCTCGGCAACACCATGATCATTATTTGACGCGACGATAACATTTGCTCTGTCTCTTAATTCAGGGGTAACGTTATCAACCCAAACTCCTAGTCCAGCATATTCTATCATTGTCAAATCATTCCCTGCATTCCCAACAGCGATGATTTCGCTTTGATGAATACCCAATTTCTCCGCCAATATTTTTATACTTGCAGCTTTGTCAATGCCATTTTGTGCCACTTCAAGGAAAAAAGGTTTTGACATACTCACGCTCAAATGAGGCATGGCTAGTTTTAAGTCTTTTTCTACTTCTTTCAGATAACTTGGCTCTTCTAATAAAATACATTTCACAGCCGATGAATTAACAGCAGTCTTGAAATCCAATACTTTATTGTGCAATAAACCTGTAATATTTAGCTCTATATCTATATACTCTGAATTCGTCTCACTCACTACTTTACCATCAAGATACGTAATGATATGGGTTTTGCTTTTTATGCTATACTCATACAATTCATGTATTTGTTCCTGCGTCAAGGTTTGTTCAAAAATTACTTTATCTTCCTTCAAATCTGTAATTACGGCGCCATTATACGAAATCATATAAGAATTGTCCATTTTCAATTCTTTCGCGTAAGCAGTCATTGCTGGCGTTGGTCTCCCCGATGCCAAAATAACATACACTCCTTTTTCCTGCGCTTTAAAAAGCATTTCCTTATTTTCTTCCGAAATTTTATGGTCGTCTGTCAACAAGGTATCATCCATGTCTATCACCAGCATCTTATATTTCATCTCTTTTATCTTATTACGAGACAATTCATAAAAAAGAAAACCCTGATATCATAATTGACATCCAGGGTTTTCTTTAATAAATCATCGATTGTTTATTAAATACTTAATCTAAATTCTTCAATAACCGGAGTTGCTTTTGCAAAATCAGTTTCCTGTATGAAAACCTCAACAGCCGAACCTGAACTTCCAAAACCGGCTAATCTAGCCGATTGAATATTATCTTTCATCACTGTATCCACACCTGCTGCTTCAATTTTTTCTTTTAAAGCTAGTGCTAATATTTCACTTCCTGAAAACACTTTCATTAATCCCATGGTAATTTATTTTATATTATTTTGTATCCTCTTCTTCGTCATCCACTTCTTCGCCTTCTTCAATTTCAAATAGATAAGGCTCCACCATCATTTTATCAGCAAGACTTTCTATCCTATCCGATAGTCTGTCTGCGAAGATAATGCGTTGTGTTTTATTGATACTATTTGACATACGCATCAGTTTAGTTTCATGACGTAATTTCAAAATAGGATCTGCGTCATCAATAATAAACATTTTCAATCTGTTCACATTAAAACCAGCAGTCGTAAACATTTCGTTCAGCTTAATTGGCGTCCCTATCAATACATCAACTCCACCTGAAATATAATTTTTGTCATATTCCATATCGCCTCTATCGTGCACTCCGTAAACTACCAAATCAGTATATCTTTCGAATTTTTCGAAGATGGCTTCCATTTCTAACACCTTAGCTTTGTCTTCTACAATAATCAAAGCTCGAGGTGATTGTTCACCCTCGCAAACTAACTGTTGGATCACATTGATCACAATAGTAGTTGATTTTCCACTTCCTTTTGGTGCGATAATAATACAGTCAGCACCACTTTTTAAAGTAGAAAAAGTTTCTTTTTGTAACTTGTTTGCTTCGGTTAAACCGTTATCAACTAATCCTTCTCGTAACTTTTCGTTTATTTTTTTTAATTTCATTTGGTATTATTGAAAGAGTAAAAAACAGTAAAATTGAATTCCAATTTCTGTCTTTTAATCATTAATTTATTTTTATTTACTGGCAAACAGCTTCACATCATTTTCAGAAATCTCACTTCCTCCAAGGATAATCAAACGCTCTACTACATTACGTAATTCACGAATATTTCCGGTCCAATCGTATTCTTGCAATAGTTTGACAGCATCACCAGAAAATTTCTTCACTGCATTTCCTTGCTCAGAAGCAATTTTATCTGAAAAATGAGAAATCAGCATCGGAATGTCATCGCGCCTTTCATTCAATGAGGGTACTTTGATCAATATTACAGCTAGTCTATGATATAAATCTTCACGGAAGCGACCTTCGGCAATCTCCGTTTTCAGATCTTTATTGGTAGCCGCCATTACACGAACATCCACTTTAATATCTTTATCTGCTCCTACTCTTGTAATTACACTTTCTTGTAATGCACGTAATACTTTGGCTTGAGCCGAAAGACTCATGTCTCCAATTTCATCCAAGAAAATAGTTCCTTTATCGGCAGCTTCAAATTTACCAGCGCGATCTTTTACCGCTGATGTAAAAGCCCCTTTTACGTGTCCAAATAATTCGCTTTCTATCAATTCAGAAGGAATCGCAGCACAATTCACTTCGATTAAAGGAAAGTTAGCACGTTCGCTTTTTTCATGCAACTGATGAGCAACTAATTCTTTACCAGTTCCGTTTGGCCCCGTTATAAGCACACGAGCATCTGTTTGGGCTACTTTATCAATCATCACTTTTATGTGATCAATTGCTTCACTATCCCCTATCATTTCGTAATTCTTACTGACCTTTTTTCTTAAAATCTTATTCTCAACTACGAGTTGTTTTTTATCTAATGCGTTTCTTACCGTATTCAACAATCGGTTTAAATCAGGTGGTTTTGAAATATAATCAAAGGCCCCAAGTCGCATCGTATTAATAGCAGTTTCCATATCACCATGACCAGAGATCATAACAATGGGAATTTCTGGTTTTATTTTTTTTACAGCTTCAAGCAATTCGACACCATCCATTTTCGGCATTTTTATATCGCACAAAACAAGATCGTAATCGTTATTTTTTATTTTTTCATAACCAGCAACACCATCTTCTGCATCTTCAACCTGATAGCTATCGTTCTCTTCAGAGAGTATTTTTGTAAGTACTCTTCGAATCGCTGCTTCGTCTTCTATGATTAATATTTTACTCATAATCTATTTTAATTATTAGTATTTAGCTTTTTGAAGTTTCGTCTAAACGAAGCAATGAAAAACCAAATAAACTTTAATATTTAAGCCATTTGTATAATTCTTTCCATGTAGGTTTCTTTCCATACATCAAAATTCCAACACGATATATTTTTGCTGCAAACCAAACTACTGAAAAGAAGGTTGCAAATAACAGGGTTACGGAAATGGCAATTTGCCACAAAGGTACGCCAAACGGAATTCGCATTAACATAACAATAGGCGATGTGAGCGGAATCATAGAAAAAACTACTGCTAAAGTACCGTGCGGATCATTTATTACACTAAAAAAACCTACATAAACACTCAGCATTAAAGGCATAATGATAGGTAGTAGAAATTGTTGTGAATCGGTTTGATTATCAACAGCGGCTCCAATTGCAGCATAAAAAGAACTGTATAGAAAGTATCCGCCAATGAAATAAACTACAAAACCGATCAATATACTCGCAATTGGCAAGTTCCACAACTCTTTGATATACATTTGTGCGGTACCAGACAATTCATGCTGTGCCTGATCCATCAATTCCGGTGATACCCTTGCTGTTGGACCAACATTAACCCCAAAAAACACCGAAGCGGCAAACATCAGCGAAAGTCCTATTACAGCCCATATAAAAAACTGAAGGATTCCTGCTAGTGAGGTTCCGATAATTTTACCAATCATCAACTGAAATGGCTTTACCGATGAGATAATTATCTCGATAATACGATTTGTTTTTTCTTCTATCACACTTCGCATCACCATATTACCATAAATGATAATAAACATCATAATCAGGTATCCAAATCCACCTCCAATAGCAATTTTTATTTCATTAAGCCCTTTTACACTTTGCTCACCTGAAGCCTTTGCCAAGCTTATGTTGACCTTTGACTGGGCATTTCTAATCGCCAAAGTATCCAAATTAGCTTTTACTAGATTGGTTTTAGTGATTTTGTTGGCAACGATATCCTGAACCTTTTCAATAAACGATATGCTCGGACTACTGTTAGATATAAATTGAATTTTATTTTCTAAGTCGGCAGCATTAGCGGTATTAGGGATCAACAACAAACCCTCATAATTTTCATTAGTGATACTATCTTTTAAGAATTTCGAATCAATTAAAGATAAATCAAGGTATTTATATTCACTTTTCGGATTGTTTTGCGCTATAAACTCTTTGACAAACAAACCCGATTCATCATGAATCGCAATTCGTTTCGTTTCTGCTTTCATCGAACTTAAATACCCCACAAATGCGGCAATACCCACAAATAGCAGCGGACTTAAAAAGGTCATAACTATAAAAGATTTATTACGCACTTTGGCAATAAACTCTCTTTTTATGATTAATGAAATAATACTCATTTAGATTTATGATTTATGATTAACGATTTTAGATTTCAGAACTCTAAAATCATAACATTAAAAATTATTTACTTTTCGCTTACTGTTTGAATAAAGATATCATTTACACTTGGAATTTTTTCGACAAAATGAGTCACTTGTCCTCTTTGTGTCAAGACCTGTAGCAATTCATTTGGCATAGCATTTCCCAATTGGATTTCAAGTTTCAATTCTTTGCCAAGAGATTTAAAATTAGCCGGAGACACAGTAAATTTCTGAGTGATATCATACATTAAACCTTCAACATTATCAGATACAATACCTACCTCAAAACTATTGGTTTTGAATTGTCTCTTTACATCGTCTAACTTTCCTTCGATCAATTTATTTGATTTATGAATCAAGGCTATATGATCACATAGTTCTTCTACACTTTCCATGCGGTGTGTAGAAAATATAATCGTAGCGCCCTCTTCTCGCAATGCCAAAATTTCGTCTTTAATCACATTAGCATTTACAGGATCGAAACCAGAAAAAGGTTCGTCAAAAATCAACAATTTAGGTTTGTGCAACACACAAACGACAAACTGAATTTTTTGAGCCATTCCTTTAGAAAGTTCTTGAATTTTTTTATTCCACCACCCTTGAATTCCTAATCTATCAAACCAATACTCTAATTGTTTCTTGGCTTCTGCTTTTGACAGCCCTTTCATTTGTGCCAAATACAAACATTGCTCACCTACTTTCATACTCGTATACAACCCTCTTTCTTCTGGAAGATAGCCTATGTATTGAACGTGTTTGGGCTGGAGTTTTTCACCGTCAAGGATGATCTCACCGCTATCAGGCAACGTAATTTGATTTATGATTCGGATTAAAGATGTTTTTCCTGCACCATTTGGACCTAAAAGCCCATAAATACTGCCTTTAGGAACTGTTAATGAAACTTCGTTAAGCGCCACATAATCACCATATTGCTTTACGACTTTATTGACTTCAAGTAGAGTACTCATGCTGAAATTTGAATTTGTGTAAAAGTAAATAATTAGTATCGAAATAGATATAATTGTTACATAAAAAAACCCACCCTTATTTTCACAAGGATGGGAAACTTATATTTAATTTTTAACCTTTATAAAAATTAAGAAAACATATCTTTTACTTTCTCGAAAAATGATTTGTCGGATTTTTCAGGATTAGGAATGAAATGATCATCACTAATATTATTTTCGAAAAATAACTTTTGCTCTTTACTTATCGTTTTAGGTGTCCATACATTTACATGTACTAATAAATCACCACTTGCGTAGCCATTTATATTTGGAATACCTTTTCCTTTAAGTCTAAGAATCTTACCAGATTGAATTCCTTCTTCTAATTTGATTCTAACTTTTCCATTTATAGCTTCGATATCTTTGGAAACTCCAAGAACCGCTTCAGGAAAACTGATATATAAATCATAATGCAAGTTCTCTCCTTCACGCTTCAAAAATTCATGTTCTAACTCTTCGATAGCTACAATTAAATCTCCTGGAACACTGTTTCCTGGCGCATCGTTTCCTTTGTTAGAAACTTTTAACTGCATTCCATCAACAACTCCCGCAGGTATTTTTATAGAAACCGTTTCATCTTCAACAATCATCCCTTGAGAATCTGCTTCTGAAGGTTTTTTATCTAGAATCTGACCTGATCCACCACAAGTAGGACAGGTAGATGCTGATTGCATTCTTCCTAGAATCGTATTAGTAACACGCATTACTTGTCCTTGCCCATTACAGGTAGAACATGTTTTATAAGACACACCTGGCGCCTGAACTTTACGTTTTACTTTTACTTTTTTCTCAACACCATTGGCAATTTCCTCTAATGTTAATTTTACTTTGATTCGTAGGTTGCTTCCTTTAGTTCTGCGTTGACCTCCGCCTCCGCCACCAAATCCGCCACCACCACCAAAGGCGCTACCGAAAATATCACCAAATTGGCTGAAGATATCATCCATATTCATTCCAGCATGACCTCCACCACCGCCAAAACCTCCAGAACCATCAAAAGCTTGATGACCGTACTGATCGTATTTTGCTTTTTTGTTCGGATCGCTTAATATTTCATAAGCTTCAGCAGCTACTTTGAACTTTTCTTCTGCCGATTTGTCTCCAGGGTTTTTGTCAGGGTGATGTTCTAATGCTTTTTTTCTGTAAGCTTTCTTTATCGCTGCTGCATCAGCACCTTTTGAAATGCCTAATATCTCGTAAAAATCTTTTTTCATCTTTATTTTTTCTTGTGAAAGTAAGAACGCGATTAATTGCGTCTAAACCTGTCTACATTACTGCCCTATAACAACTTTAGGAAATCGAATAATTTTATCTCCTAATTTATATCCTTTTTCAAGAACATCAACAATTTTCCCTTTCATCTTAGGAGCAGGAATTTGAGTAATTGCTTCAGCAAAATCAGCATCAAATGCATCACCAGCTTTAACTTCTACTTGTTCTAATCCTTTTGAAACTAGCGTGCTTTTCAGTTTTTCATGAATAAGCTCTACCCCTTTTAAAAGTAATTGGTCATCCGATTTAAGTATTTCGACCATCGCTCTGTCAAAATCATCTAAAACAGGCAACATAGCTAAAAGAACCTCTTGATTTGCTGTCTTATACAATTCAAGACGTTCTTTTGAAGTTCGTCTTTTGTAATTTTCAAATTCTGCAAATAATCGTAAATATTTATCTTTTTCTTTCGCTAAGTCTTGCGTCAATTGCTCTTCAACACTTAACTCATCAGCAACAATTTGTTCTTCACTCGCATTGTTATCTAATGTTACATCATCCATCTCTTTATCGATTTCTGTATTTTCAGTAGTCATATTACCTGTATTTTTAAAAATATTCTTAAACTTCATTTTTTTCACTTTTCTTTGAATTGCAAAAGTACTGCCAATTCTCACTAAATGTCAAATTGTCATTCTTTTTTTTAATAGCAGCTATTTATGATGGAGAACATTCTAGTCTATCTTTTTGATATTAATTTAAATTTTAATAAAATTTTAAGACTATTACGTTTTAGTTTCTATAAGTTTGTTACCGGTTCTGATCTAGATTAAATTTTTAATCTGTTAAAAACAAATTTAAGGTTGGTTTCTAAAATATTATTAATTCAAGAATACCTTATATTAAAAAAAGCTTTGTTAACTAACAAAGCTTTTTTTTATGCGTAAAATTTAATTTACAATAACGCGTTTTTCAAACCTTCAAAATCAAGAGAAACCTGTTCTCCACTTACTAAGTTCTTTAACGAAAAAGAATTTGAAGCGATCTCTTGCTCTCCTATAATCACTGCAAAAGGAATATTTCTCTTGTCAGCATGTTGAAACTGTTTTGCCATTTTTGCGTTATCAGGATACAATTCCACTTTTATACCTGCAGCTCTTAACTTTTGTATCGCCTGCAAAGCATAAAATGCTTCGGCGTCACCGTAATTAATAAACAACGCCTTTGACGTTGCAGTAACGGTTTCTGGGAAAAGACTCAACTCTTCCACAACTAAATAGATGCGGTCCAATCCAAAAGAAATCCCAACTCCGCTCATATTTTTCAATCCGAAAATTCCGGTCAAATCATCATAACGACCTCCACCACCGATGGAACCCATAGCGACTTCTTTAGGAGGCGCCACTTCAAATATTGCCCCAGTGTAATAATTCAATCCACGAGCAAGTGTAACATCAAGGTCTAATATTGCCGAAGCTAATCCTAATTTCATTACATTTTCACAAATGAAACGCAATTCTTCAACTCCTTTCATTCCTTCTTCTGAAGAAGCTAAAAGCAGACCTAGTTTTTCAATTTTCTCTGCAATAGTTCCTGTGAAATTAAAGAGAGGCTGCACTTTTCCTATCGCTTCTGCTCCAATTCCCTTTTCTATCATTTCCTTTTTGACACCATCCTCGCCTATCTTATCTAGTTTATCAAGCGCAACAGTAAAGTCAATCAATTTATCAGAAGCACCAATAACTTCAGCTATTCCAGATAATATTTTTCTATTGTTAATTTTAACGGTCACTCCTTTCAAACCTAATTCAGAAAATACAGTGTCGTAAAGTTGTACTAATTCTACTTCTTGCCACAAAGACTTTGAACCAACTACATCAGCATCACATTGAAAAAACTCTCTAAAGCGTCCTTTCTGAGGTCTGTCTGCACGCCAAACTGGTTGAATTTGGTATCTTTTAAACGGAAATTCAATATCATTCTGATGTTGCACTACATAACGAGCAAAGGGAACCGTCAAATCATAACGCAAGGCTTTCTCTGAAATACTCGATGTCAACTTTGTACTGTCTTTATCTTCTAAATGCTTAGCATTAGCTTTCGCCAAAAAATCCCCAGAATTTAGAATCTTGAAAATCAAACGATCTCCTTCTTCTCCATATTTCCCCATTAAGGTTTCTGAATTTTCAAATGATGGTGTTTCTATCGGTTGAAAACCAAATTTCTCAAAATTATTCTTAATGATTTGGATAATATATTGACGTTTTGCCACCTCAGCAGGTGAAAAATCTCTTGTTCCTTTAGGGATGCTCGGTTTTGATGCCATTATTTTTAATTTAGGTTTTACTATTTAGGATTCGGGTTTCTATCAATTGGCAAAAAATTTCCAATTCGTAAACTCCCAATTCGTAAATTCAGGTTGCAAATATCTTATTTTTAAAATAAATAATACTCCTTCCAAAACAAACTTGTAACAAAAATTGTATTTTCGTGTCAAACTACCATGATGTTAAATTTATTCAAAGAAAACGTACGAATTGCTTTTGGCTCTATTAGGACCCAAATATTGCGTACCTCGCTCACCGTATTAATTATCGCTATAGGAATTACAGCTTTAGTAGGTATTCTGACTGTGGTTTCTGCCTTGGAGAACACTATCTCTTCTGATTTTGCATCCATGGGAGCTAATACTTTTAACGTCAAGCAATACGAAAACAATACCCAAAGACGAGGCGGTGACGAACGCGAAATTATAAACCCTATAATCTCGTACCCAGAAGCAGTCGATTTTAAAAACAAATACGATTATCCCTTTACAGAAACTTCCCTATCCTTTACGGCAACTTCTACTGCAGAGGTAAAATACGAAGCGACAAAAACAGATCCTGAAATTGCGGTTGTTGGTGTTGACGAATATTTTATGACCAACTCCGGTTTAGAAACAAGCTTGGGAAGAAATTTTACGGGTTTTGATATAGACAACAACAACTATGTTTGTATCGTAGGTTCAGATTTTGGTAAAGGATTACTTAAAGACACAAACCCTATTGGAAAAACTATTTCGATACGTGGCGCAAGGTTTAAAGTAATTGGCATCTTAAAAGAGAAAGGTTCCACTTTTGGGAACAAACAAGATTTAAGAGTTTTAATCCCAATACAAGTCGCTCGATCCTTATTTACAGCACCAAACATTAATTACACCATGAGCATCATGGTTTCCAATAAAGAATTATTGGATCAAGCCATAGACCATGCCATTATTACCATGCGTAATGTTCGAAAGTTAAGCCCCGTAAGAGACAATAACTTTGGAGTTGTACGTAGTGACGATCTTATCAATAGAATCCTTGGTATCACAAAATACCTTGGACTAGCCTCATGGCTGATCGGAATTATTACCGTTTTAGGATCTTCTATAGCCTTAATGAACATCATGATTGTTTCCGTTACCGAAAGAACTCGGGAAATAGGCGTTAGAAAAGCATTGGGAGCCAAAAGATCTACCGTCGCCATTCAGTTTTTTATTGAGACCTTACTTATTGGTCAACTAGGCGGAATAGTGGGAATAATTTTAGGAATCTTAATCGGTTTTGGAATCGCGACGGCTTTAAGTTTTGTATTCGTTATTCCTTGGGTAGCCATCATGGCTGCTTTCTTAACTAGCTTTATGGTTGCCATCGTTTCCGGCTTGTACCCTGCGATTAGAGCTGCTTATCTAGACCCAATTGAAGCCTTGCGATACGAGTAATTCTATGGTAAACTAGGTCTTTTTTTGATTTGTACATTGCTAAAAATATTAAATTGTACCTCGAATCATTCTGTCATTGCCATAAATATCTTTTCGTAATTCAATGTTTTTGAAATTCATTTTCTCAAGCAATGTCAACATGTCTTTACCTAAATATTGATTAATCTCGAAGAATAAACTCCCCTCGCCCGAAAGGTTTTTCTGTGCTAATGCTGCAATTTTTTTATAAAAAATTAAGGCATCATCATCTTCCACAAAAAGAGCTAAATGAGGCTCATTGTCCAAAACATTTTTCTTTATTTCCTGCTTCTCTAAATTTCGAACATAAGGAGGATTAGAAACAATGATATCAAATTGTTCCTTTAAATCCTCTGTCTCTAGAATATTCTGAGTTATGAATTTTACATCGACTTGGTTTAGAATAGCATTCCTTTTGGCTGTAGCCAAAGCCTTTTCAGAAACATCAATTGCGTACACTCTTGCATTCGGCATGTTTTTAGCCAATGAAATAGCAATACAACCGCTTCCTGTTCCAATATCAAGAATTTTTAAATCTTTAAATCGTTCAGTCTTTGAATTCCCGTTAATAATCCATTCCACCAGTTCTTCGGTTTCAGGTCTCGGAATCAATACATTTTCATTTACCTCAAAATCCAAACCAAAAAAACTAGTTTTCCCCAGTAAATACTGAATGGGAATCTCCAACTTTAATTGCTCTAGGATTGAATTCCAAAGAATTATTTCCTCTTCCCCAAAAACCAACTCGGGATCCAGAGCTAAATCAATTCTTTTTAACTGACGCTCTTCCTCTAGTATCAGGTAAAAAAAACTCTCTGCTTCGCCTTCATCATAAATCGGAAGTAGTTCGTGAATAAATTGGCTTCTGTATTCTTTAATTTTCATTGTGTTTTTATTGCTTTATGAATGAAAAACTCATAATTCATAACTTATAATTTCTTCAGCATCCAAACCGGACAAGAGACATGTCCCGTACTTCCCATAGGAGCATCGATATATTCGAAACCTACTTTTTTGTATAATTTTTGAGCATCATGCATAAAAGGCATAGTTTCTAAATAACAATTTTCGAAACCAAATTCTTTAGCGCTTTGCAGACATACAGCCATAACCTGACTTCCTATCCCCTGACCACGTGTTTCAGGCAGAAAATACATTTTCTGTAATTCACAAATCGTCTCAGCTTCATTTTCAAGAGGAGCAACTCCTGCCGAACCTACTATTTTCCCATTATTTTCGACAACATAATAAACCGATTTGGGCTTATTGTATTCCTCAAACATTAAATCTAAATACGGATCAGCATAGGCCGTTCCTACTTTTGGGATATTCAATTCGTCAAAAACCGCTCTTATTAACTGAGCAACGGCTTCATTATCCTTTTTTTCGATCTTTCTAATAACCAAATTTTCCATTATGTATAAATGCTTGTTTATAAAAACACAAAAATAGAAATTGTTTATTGTTATTTTCAGAAGTTTTAAAACTAATCCCAAAGATTATACGCTAACCTCAAAAATAACTACTTTTGCATCGTGAAGATACATGAAAAATACATCGAGCGATGCATCCAATTAGCCAAAAACGGCTTAGGAACCACCTATCCTAATCCAATGGTGGGCAGTGTTATTGTTTATGAGGATACTATCATAGGGGAAGGTTGGCATAAAAAAGCGGGTGAACCTCATGCCGAAGTAAATGCCATCAATTCAGTAAAAGACAAATCCCTATTAAAAAAAGCCACCATTTATGTAAGTTTAGAACCTTGCAGTCATTTTGGAAAAACACCGCCCTGTTCTGATTTAATCATAAAAAATGAAATCCCACAGGTAGTTATCGGAACGGTTGACCCAAATGAAAAAGTAGCTGGAAACGGAATAAAAAAATTAATTGAAGCCGGAATAAAGGTGACCGTTGGTATTCTTGAGAACGAATGCCATGAGTTGAACAAGCGATTTTTTACTTTTCATCAAAAGAAAAGACCTTATATTATTTTAAAATGGGCAGAAAGTCAAGACGGTTTCATTTCTCCAAAAGTAAAATCAGAACAAAAACCAGTTTGGATTACAAATCGCTATTCGAGACAATTAGTTCATAAATGGAGAAGTGAAGAACAGGCTATTCTAGTGGGCACACAAACAGTCATCGATGACAATCCGAAATTAGATGTGAGAGATTGGATGGGAAACAATCCTGTTCGAATCATTTTGGACCAAAAAAATCGCATAGCAGAAAATAGCCAAGTATTTGACAATCAAACAAAAACAATTGTTTTCTCAAAAGCAGCAACTAATATCAACAAAGAAAACCTTATCTTTGATACCGTTGATTTTGAAAAAAATATAGCAAGCCAAGTGGCAGATGCGATATACAAGTATCAAATTCAATCGGTGATCATAGAAGGAGGCCGACAAACATTGCAAACTTTCATTGACGCTAATCTCTGGGATGAAGCACGAGTTTTTAAAGGTAACATCCTCTTTAAAGAAGGCACGAAGGCTCCGACACTAAGCGGATCTTATTTGGAAAAACACTTAATCGGTCAAGATGAACTCATAATATTGAGAAACCATGATTAATGCAATTATTTTTGATTTTGGGGATGTCTTTATTAATTTAGACAAACAAGCCACCGTTGATGGACTAAAAAATCTAGGACTTACGCAATGGAATGAGGATTTAGACCAGTTAAATATTCAATTTGAAACTGGTAAAATATCCCAAGAAAAATTTATTGGTGGTATTCAAAAACACATTCCTAATGCTAGTACAGGGGAGATTTTAAAGGCATGGAATGCCATTTTATTAGATTTCCCTTTGTATCGATTGGAGTTTCTACAAATGCTTTCTAAAAAATACCGCTTGTTTTTACTTAGCAATACTGATGCTATCCACATCGAAACATTCGAACAAAATAGTGGTGCCTCTTTTTACGGTGATTTTTACAAGTGCTTTGAAAAAGTACATTTCTCATTTGAAATAGCCATGAGAAAGCCAAATCTTGAAATTTACAACTATGTTTTAAACGAACATGATTTGCAAGCAAAACGCACTTTATTCATCGATGATAAAAAAGAAAACACAGACGCAGCGCTATCACTGGGATTTCAAGTTTGGAATTTACAGGTAGGTAAAGAAGATGTGGTAGACTTATTCAATAAAAATATAATTTAGAAAATCCCACTTGGAAATAAAAGACACTTACAATACCATCGAATTTGAGTCGGAGGAAATACTACATAAAGAAAAGAACAGTAAATTTTTTGGTTCCGCCTTTCCTATCCAATCAGAAGACGAGGTAAAAACCATCATTGATGGTTTAAGAAAAAAACATCCAAATGCAGGTCATTTTTGTTACGCCTACCAAATAGGCACCGACACCCTTTCTTATCGAGCCAATGATGACGGAGAACCGAGCAATAGCGCCGGTATGCCTATTTATGGCCAAATTCAGTCATTTTCTCTTACAAACACACTCGTAGTAGTAGCCCGGATTTTTGGAGGCGTTAAACTAGGCGTTGGCGGATTAATATCCGCTTACAAAGCAACTGCTCAACTCACGCTTGAAAGTTGTGAAATTATTGAAAAAACGATCGATATCCATTATCAGGTTTCATTTGATTATAAAAACATGAATAAAGTCATGCGAGTAATTAAAGAAAAACAGCTAGAAATCGTAACTCAAGAAATGGAGATAAACGATGAAACAGGATTGCCGATTGGGAAAATCGAGGTGAAAACGCGAAAAAAAAATGCCGAAATGATTTTCGACATTTTTAATTCACTGTTTGAAATAGATATTAAAATTAAAGAATAATTATTTTTTACCCTTAATTTTTACATTTTCAAAAGCTTCTCAGTAACATACTCAGGAGGAACAGTCGGACGCGCCGTTTTCATATTAACAAAAACCAATATTGAGTTGGCAATTGTTAACAACTCCCCTTGCTCATTGTAAATTTCATAATCAAACTCAATCTTAACGGAAGTCTGACTTTTAAAAATAGTTTTTACCCTCAAAAGGTCATCGTATCGGGCTGGTTTTTTATAATTTATATTCAAGGAAACCACCGGAAGCATAATACCGTTATCTTCCATCCATTTGTAAGAAATCCCAAGGTTTCTAAGCCATTCCACGCGTCCCATCTCAAAATACTGAGCATAATTTCCATGATAAACAACCCCCATCTGATCCGTTTCAGCATACCTTACCCTTACATTAAATTCGTGTTCTTTCATACTATAATTTATTTATTTTGCTTTAAAATTTTACCATCTAAATACTACTTACAACAATATTATTACATAATCAACCCCTAAATATTTTTTTTTACAGAAATTTGTTCACATATTTGTTACCCCGAAA